>OJTN01000002.1_pt1 | contig 256422 bp, 232 predicted proteins | sample 1599741 | NCBI WGS metagenome assembly OJTN01 (sample SAMN04436820, study PRJEB24849) | human gut metagenome | biome: human gut; feature: NICU; material: stool | host: Homo sapiens | place: USA: Saint Louis, MO | collected 2011-05-19
CCGATAGTACCAACGTTAACGTGCGGTTTTGAACGTTCAAATTTTTCTTTAGACACGACTATATTCCTTAATATCGCTCCCTCTCACAGAGGGAGCGTAAACTAAATTGAACTCGAAAGGATCTTATTTCGCTTTACGAGCTTCGATAATAGCCTGAGCGACGTTGCTAGGCGCTTCGTTGTACTTCAAGAACTCCATTGAGTATGAAGCACGACCCTGAGTTTGTGAACGCAGGTCAGTTGCATAACCGAACATTTCAGCCAGTGGTACTTGTGCACGAATGATCTTACCAGTAGGTAGATCGTCCATACCTTCAACCATACCACGACGACGGTTTAAGTCACCGATAACGTCGCCCATGTAATCTTCTGGCGTTTCAATCTCAACTTTCATGATTGGCTCTAACAGAATCGGTTTTGCTTTCATGAAACCTTCTTTAAAGGCCATAGATGCAGCAATTTTAAACGCGATCTCTGAGGAGTCAACATCATGGTAAGAACCGAAGTGCAGACGAGCTTTGATATCAACAACAGGGTAACCGGCTAAAGGACCTGATTTCAGCTGTTCTTGGATACCTTTGTCAACAGCTGGGATGAATTCTTTAGGAATTACACCACCAACGATATCGTTGACAAACACATAGTTCTCTTCACCACCTGATGGTAATGGGCTAAGGTCAATAACAACATGACCATACTGACCACGACCACCAGATTGTTTAGCGTGTTTACCTTCAACGTCAGTAATTTCTTCGCGAATTGTTTCACGGTAAGCAACTTGTGGTTTACCTACGTTCGCTTCAACTTTAAACTCACGACGCATACGGTCAACTAACACGTCTAAGTGTAGCTCACCCATACCTGCGATGATAGTCTGTCCAGACTCTTCATCACTAGATACACGGAAAGATGGATCTTCTTGAGCCAGACGGTTCAGAGCGATACCCATTTTTTCTTGGTCAGCTTTAGTCTTAGGTTCGATAGCAACAGAGATTACTGGCTCTGGGAATTCCATACGTTCTAAGATGATTGGTGCATCAATTGCACACAGTGTATCACCTGTAGTAACGTCTTTCAGACCGATAGCAGCAGCGATGTCACCTGCACGAACTTCTTTAATTTCTTCACGTTTGTTAGCATGCATCTGAACGATACGGCCAAAACGTTCTTTTTTGTCTTTAACTGGGTTCAGAACTGTGTCACCAGAGTTTACAACACCGGAATAAACACGGAAGAACGTTAAGTTACCAACAAATGGGTCAGTTGCGATTTTAAATGCCAGTGCAGAGAATGGCTCTTCATCGCTTGAATGACGTTCTGCTGGAGTATCTTTACCATCTGGTAAAATACCTTTAATTGCAGGTACATCTGTTGGTGCTGGCAGATATTCAATAACTGCATCCAGCATCGCCTGAACACCTTTGTTCTTAAATGCAGAACCACAGGTAACCAGGATAATTTCGTTATCTAGAACGCGTTTACGCAGCGCAGATTTAATTTCTGCTTCTGACAGTTCTTCACCGCCCAGATATTTGTCCATCAGATCTTCTGATGCTTCAGCTGCAGATTCGATCAGGTTGTTGTGCCACTCTTCTGCTAGATCTTGTAAATCAGCAGGAATGTCTTCGTATTCGAAGGTGACGCCTTGATCTTCTTCATTCCAGCGAATCGCTTTCATTTTGATCAGGTCAACAACACCAGTGAAATCTTCTTCAGCGCCTACTGGGATTTGCAGTGGAACTGGGTTTGCAGCTAAACGTGTTTTGATTTGTTCAACTACACGTAAGAAGTTTGCACCCATACGGTCCATTTTGTTAACGAACGCGATACGTGGTACATGATATTTGTTAGCCTGGCGCCATACTGTTTCTGACTGAGGCTGAACACCACCAACTGCACAGTAAACCATAACCGCGCCATCAAGAACACGCATAGAACGTTCTACTTCGATAGTGAAGTCAACGTGTCCCGGGGTGTCGATGATGTTTACACGGTGAGGCTCAAACTGTTTAGCCATACCAGACCAGAATGCAGTAGTTGCAGCGGATGTGATAGTGATACCACGTTCCTGCTCTTGCTCCATCCAGTCCATTGTTGCTGAACCTTCGTGAGTTTCACCAATTTTATGGTTTACACCGGTATAAAACAGAATACGTTCACTTGTAGTGGTTTTACCGGCGTCGATGTGCGCACTAATACCGATATTACGATAGCGTGCTATGGGGGTTTGACGAGCCATTTTTTCCTCTCTCGTGGGCGTTCAATTCAGGTAAAGGACAGCATAGCTGTCCTGAAAAGAGTTGCGACTACTTCGCGGATTACCAGCGGTAGTGTGCGAACGCCTTGTTTGCATCTGCCATACGGTGAACGTCTTCACGTTTCTTAACAGCAGCGCCTTTGTTTTCAGCCGCATCAGATAATTCATTTGCCAGGCGAAGAGCCATGGATTTATCACCGCGTTTACGAGCAGCTTCAACAATCCAACGCATTGCTAATGCATTACGACGAACTGGGCGTACTTCAACTGGAACTTGGTAAGTTGAACCACCAACACGGCGGGATTTAACTTCCACAGTAGGACGTACGTTATCTAATGCGATTTCGAACGCTTCCAGTTCAGTTTTGCCTGAACGCTGAGCCAGGGTCTCTAGCGCATTATAAACAATAGATTCTGCAGTAGATTTTTTACCGTCTACCATCAGAATGTTAACAAATTTGGCCAGTAGTTCTGATCCGAACTTAGGATCTGGCAGAATTTTACGTTGACCAATTACACGACGACGTGGCATGGAAATACTCCGTTTAAAATTCAGGGTTGTCCAAAACTCGATGAGTTTATTTTGACATTAATTGTGAAAAAATGTTTGGCCTTACTTAACGGAGAACCATTAAGCCTTTGGCTTCTTCACACCGTACTTAGAGCGACCTTGTTTACGGTCTTTAACACCGGAACAGTCCAGCGCGCCGCGAACAGTGTGGTAACGCACACCTGGTAAGTCTTTAACACGACCACCACGGATAAGGATTACGGAGTGCTCCTGCAAGTTGTGGCCTTCACCACCGATGTAGGAAGAAACTTCGAAACCGTTAGTCAAACGAACACGGCATACTTTACGCAGTGCTGAGTTTGGTTTTTTAGGAGTGGTAGTATATACACGAGTACATACGCCACGTTTTTGCGGGCAAGCTTCCAGAGCTGGAACGTTGCTTTTAACAACTTTCGAGCTACGAGATTTGCGCACCAGCTGATTAATAGTTGCCATTTAAAAAAAGCTCCTGGTTTTTGCTTCGTAAACACGGATTTGAACTCTGTCTTGTCGACAAGACAAAACATGAGGACGCAGAATTTTATTGCTGACGAGCTCATGTGTCAAGAATTATACAGCAATTCTACGCGCCCCAGTGAATTTGTTGGGGGTGTTTTACCGTTAAATCGACAAAATCACCATAATTGATAAGTTTAATCTGATGAGAAACCTGATCTTTTAGGCCTCGCGCGAGAACATCATCAATTAATGCATAAACAGAAATTTGCTGAGCCAGACAATAAATTAATAAAGGATTATCTTCAAGAACGGCTAGTACACCATCTTGGATTAATAAAACTTCATCATGCTTTGTCAATAAAGACAAAAATGCGTCCAAATCACTTTGGTAAATAGAGACGGAGTAAGTATACAACATAACCGTTCATCCTTCTTGACTAACTCATCATTAAAAACGTAATACCACGTCATAGTGACTCAGTTTCTGAGCAATCTCTTGAGCTGTTATAACCTTGGCGTCAAGAATAAACATTGTTTGTGACGATAAACCACGATGAGCTAGATCTTCTTGTGATATATAGACGTTTGTCACATCATACAAGGGGAGGACTTTAAATGTAGCTGCATGATGACGAGAAAGAACGCCTTCAGGCTGTTGATTTTCCAGTAATTGGAACACGCCATCAGAAAGAAAAAAAACACCTATATTTTCGGTTAAGGCGGAAGTTGCTAATAGCGCATCTAAACCTTCACGCCCAGCACTATTACCATGAGGTGCCTGAGTAAAGATAAACGCCACAGAATTCATTTTCTTCATTAAAACTGCACCACACGATCACAAGTTAACATCGCTTGAGCGAGGGCTCCTAAGCCACTTAGCTCAAACTTTGTTGCCATATTGCTGCTCAGTAACCCCTGCTCTTTAGCTTGTTGCTCATCAACAACACCACGCCGTAATGCTGCAGCAACACAAACCTGCAAAGGGATATTGTAGCGTGAGGCCAATGCTATCCAGGCTTTTGGCAAGTCAAATTCATCACTTGCAGGTGAGACCAATTGATTAGCATTGGACACACCTTCACGATAAAAAAATACTTGTGCGATGTGATGACCTTTTTCAAGCAACGCTTTAGCAAATAAATAAGCGCTAGAAGCTTGTTCCGTGCCATAATGTGGCCCAGTCACCAGCAAGCAATATGTCAGATTCATCGTATTACTCTACTCTCCATTTTTAAATTGGCGGATATAGAGATACACAGTATGTTTAGAAATATTCAGTCTATCAGCAACCTGATTTATCGCGTCTTTGATATCAAAGATCCCTTTCTCATAAAGATTTAACACCACTTGTTTATTTTTCGCATTATTAGCCACTTCACGATCGTTATTCACTTCTTCAATCGTAAATTCAAGTGTTTGTGCCACGAGATCATCGACAGAAGAAGCAAAATTCACATCAGAAGCCACTTCATGCGTTTCTTCAGGAATAAAGGTTTTAATAATCTCAGAGAATGGGACATCAAGGTTCATATTAATACATAATAAACCAATAACACGGCGCTCACGATTACGAATAGCGATCGTAATTGATTTCATCAAAGCGCCACTTTTTGCACGGGTAAAATAAGCTTTTGAAAAACTTGAATCTTCATCTGTAATATCATGCAACATTTGTAATGCTAAATCGGTAATAGGTGAACCAATCTTACGGCCTGTATGTTCCCCATTCGCAATTTTAACCGCTGAACATTTCAAATCTTCCAGAGAGTGCAATACGATTTCGCAGTGATGACCAATTAACATGGCTAAACCATCTACTGCAGCCTCATATGACTTTAAAATTTCGTGATCAGTTTGAGTAAAAGGTCGGCTATCTAATTTTTCAAACTCGTTGCTGTCACCATAGAATAACGGGCTAGACATTTGATTATATAATCCTTAAAGGCTTTAATTATGATAATGACTTGAGGTCTTATTATTTATAATGATTCATCTTCATGAATCAATTCAATATTAAAATTTAAATATAAAGTCCTGTACAATCTTGACGTTAAATCGTCAAGGGATCTACGTCAAGAGTCTTAGAATAAGAGCTTTGTCATAGGTCACAGCTTTGCTTTATTTTCTTTCTATTTTTACATTACTCACGCATTTCTCTTGATAAAATTACCCTATTTCGGGGATCAAGAAAAAGATCAATGAAGCTAAGCACACCAGTTATATTTAAATATTATGCTATTTTAAGAAGTTGTTAACCCTATTAATATGCTAATTATCTAAAAATTTTAACAAATATTATAAAATATCGATCCGCTGGTGAAACCGACTATATCTACATTTTCTCTCGCTTGTTTTATGCAAAAGTTGCTAGAAAAACAGTTTACCTTTAGCACTGTTATGCACTTCTATAATTTATCTGGCTAGAATATATTCATTACTATATGTATGCAGAGAGATTATTACTATTGATTCTCCTATCAGAATGACATAACCGTTATCTCGACATTACTGCTGTTTCTACACACTTTTACAGGTTTACTTATGTTTTTAGGTCAATATTGGGCAAAGTTTGCCCCTACTACGCTTTTTGTTCTACTTTGGAGTAGTGGTGCTATTTTTTCTCGTTGGGGTTTAGATAATGGCAGTTCATTTGCCATTTTGACTTGGCGTTTTGTTATTGCATTACTGTTTCTTACCCTACTTTGTCTCCAACGTCGCCAATTTCTTCCCCCTAAAGGAAGCCGTTTAAAAACAGCATGGGTTGGATTGCTCATTATCGGTGGTTACTCTATTTGTTACTTGTTAGCGCTCGCTAACAGTATTACACCAGGGATGCTCGCCACTATTATGGGTATTCAGCCGATCCTCACTTTATGGATCATTGAACGACACTTTACTGCGAGTCGGTTATTAGGACTATTTATTGCTTTGATAGGATTAGTATTAGTGGTTGCGCAGAGTTTATTTAATACTTCACTCTCATTAACAGGAATGATTTATGCACTCATTGCACTCCTCTGTATGAGCTTTGGCGCAATTTCCCAAAAGAAATTACAATTAGCGCCTATGGAGGCATTGCCGATACAATATGTGGTTAGTTTAACGCTATGCTTATTATTTATTCCATTTCAACCTATGCAGCAATCTTGGGATATTGGTTTTATTGTTCCCGTACTTTGGCTAGCAATTATTATTTCTGTCGTGGCACAATTACTACTCTACCGACTGTTAACTGCAGATAATCTGGTTAATGTGACTAGCTTATTCTATTTAGTACCGGGAGTAACTGCGTTAATGGATTATATCTTCTTAGGCAATAAAATGTCTTGGCTTAGCTTAGCGGGGATGGGCGCCATTATTATTGGTCTTATTTTTGTATTTAAAAAGTCTAACTCGATGATTGTTGAAGAAAAAATAAAATAAACAAACAAAAATGCTGGAATAGTACTCCAGCATTTTTTCATTAAGCAACTGATTATTTGTCGCTTTCAACACTCAGCAATTCAACTTCAAAGACTAATGTTGAGTTAGCTGGAATGCCACTCGTTGCACGTTGACCGTAACCTAATTCAGGTGGAATAACTAACTTAATTTTTCCGCCTTCTTTAATGTATTTCATACCTTCAGTCCAACCTGGGATAACACTTTTCAGGCTAATAGTTAAAGGCTCTTTACGATCATAAGAACTATCAAATTGTTTACCGTCAATCAGCATACCTTTATAGTTCACAGTAACGCGATCGGCATCTGTTGGTGTTTTACCTTTACCTGGATTTTCAACTAAATACAGTAGGCCTGATTTAGTTTTAACAACACCTTTTTCAGCTGCAAATTCTGTACGGAATTTATCACCAGCAGCTTTATTCTCTGCGGCTTCTTTTTCCATTTTCGCCGTTGCAACTGTACGTACTTGATCTTCAAAAGCTGCCAGCGTTAATTCAATTTCTGCATCTGATAATTTAGATTTATTATTAAAGGCATCTTGAACACCGGCTAATAATTGTTTTGAATCTAAATTAATACCGATATTTTTTTGTTCTGTTAATGCAGCTTCCATATAGCGACCCATTGACGCGCCTAAAGCATATGCATTCTGCTCATCCTGAGTTTTAAACGCGCTATTTAATGTTGGTACTTTAGCTGTCTCTTCTGCCAGTGCATGAGGTGCACTAAATGCAAATGCTAAACTTGTTGCCAACAACGTCGTTTTTAATAAAGATTTCATCCCGTTCTCCAGTTTATGTTAGTGAGTCACTACGCGTTGCAAACGATCATCTTAAATCTTAGCAAATACGTTTTGCATCACTTCTTTCTGTCGTTGCGGAGTAGATCTCATCCGCGGGTAACAATTTTATATGAATTAAAAATATTTGCCGACACCCACAACCGTTAATGTTAGGATTTTCGTCAGCACAGCGTGTTACCACATTAACAAAATAGTCTTTTAACTCAAACCAGATTTATGTCTTACTGTGTATATATCAGTAAATAATATTAAATTTTACTCAGTAATTCACTATATTAGTCATTATATGACATCACATAACAAGGAGAAAAAACCATGGACATTAAGGAAATAGAAGAGTTACTTATTCAATTAGAGAGTAAAATTGCTTTCCAAGATGCCACCATCGAAGAGTTAAATCAGGTGGTCACACAACAACAAATTGAAATTAGTCGTTTTAAAGAGGCCTTAAAAATCGTCACCGAACGATTGAAGTCATCCCAATCGTCAATGCTCGCTCGCCCTGAAGATGAGACCCCACCACCTCATTATTAACTTCAAGTGAGACTGTAGGCAAGAACAAAAAAGGAGCGTTATCACGCTCCTTTTTCAATGGTTTCACAAGATTAATGTTGGCAACCACAACCGCCATGACCGTGGTCGTGACCACCTTTTCCATGACCGCCACCACAACATCCACCTTCTTCACCGTGATCATGACCATGACCACCACCACAGCATCCGCCTTCTTCACCGTGGCCATATCCGCCACAACACTCATGACCTTCATCTTCACCATGAACATGACCATGAGATAATTCTTCTTCAGTGGCTTCACGGATAGCAACGATTTCTACATGAAACTTCAGGTTTTGACCCGCTAACATGTGGTTACCATCAACGATAACTTCGTCACCCTCAATACCGGTAATTTCTACTGGTACTGGGCCTTGATCTGTATCAGCTAAGAAGCGCATACCCACTTCTAACTCATCAACACCAACAAAAACATCTTTCGGTACACGTTGAACTAAGTTTTCATCGTATTGGCCATATGCGTCATCAGAAGCGACTTCAACGTCGAACTTCTCACCAACTTCACGACCCGTTAATGCATTTTCTAAACCACTGATTAAAGAACCACGGCCATGTAGATAGTCTAGCGGTGCACTCACCGGGGACTCATCAACTAAAACACCGTCTTCTGTTCTTACTTGATAAGCCAGACTAACTACCAAGTCGTTTGCTACTTTCATGACATCTCCTACATACCCGTGGGCAAAATTTTCCCGATTGTAACGAAAAATAAATCGTCTGTATCGGGTTATATCAAAAAAACCTACAATTATTGTGGTGTAAAGATCCCGATGACCTGTTCATTTTCACGCACAAGTGCACTAACCTCACCGTCTGTTTGCCTTTGCTGATGACCACATTGAGCGCATTCCACAATATCCACTTTATCTTCTCGCCACATTTTGAGTGTATCTTGGGCTTGACAGTGGGGACATACTGCGCCAGCAATAAAACGCTTACGGGTTGCAGACATGGGGTCAGTTCTCCTGTTTATCAATGGGTCTTTTTTCTCTATTTACTTGAGGGATAGCATCAGTTAACGATTCGTCCCAAATATCAGGCTGGTGGTGCTCTTGTCTCATCTCTTCATTAAACAGCTCTTCTAATTCACGACGAGCCTCTTTAACACGTGAAACATTCGAGACTTCTTCGGGTGATTCGTCCACCAACTTTCTTAATAACTGCATATCTAGACGACGAAAATGCTGTTGTGCACGATAGGCCTGATGTGGATGCATACCAAGTTCAATTAAAGTTTTACGTCCTAGCTCTAAAGCACTCGAGAAGGTTTCTCGACTAAACTCTGTTACCCCTGCTTTTAACAGCTCATGTGCTTCAACCCGTCCTCTTGCTCTCGCAATAATTTGTAATTGAGGAAAATGGCGCTGGCATAAATGGACAATTTCCATTGTCGCCTCAGGCTCATTACTGGTGATCACAATGGCTTTCGCGTGTTCAGCCCCCGCAGCACGTAATAAATTCAAGTCTGTCGCATCGCCATAATAAACTTTATAACCATATTTACGCATGGTACTTAAACTACCAACGTCATGCTCTAATACGGTCACGTTGACTTTATTTGCCATAAGTAGGCGCCCGACTACCTGCCCCATACGACCAAAGCCCACCAGGATCACTTCTGGATGGTTATTTTCAACAAAAGGCTCTTCGTCTATCTTTGCATCATTATAACGGCGCGATAACACGGCGTCTGTCATTTGCATCACAAGTGGCGTAGTCATCATTGAAAGCGTTACGACAACCAAAAGTAATGCCATCTGTTCACTATTTAATACCCCCATCGCCATAGAGGTAGAAAAGACGACAAAAGCAAATTCACCGCCTTGGCTTAATACGGCTGAAAATTGCAAACGTGTCGAAAAGCGTAATCTCGCTAACCAAGCGATACCATAAAGTACCAACCCTTTAATCAAGACTAAAATAACAACGCCCAGTAACACTTGCGGTAAATAACGCCACAATATACCTATATCGAGGGACATGCCGACGGAGATAAAAAACAACCCTAGCAATAAGCCTTTAAAAGGTTCAATCGAGATTTCTAATTCATGACGATATTCAGAGTCAGCTAATAATACCCCTGCAATAAAAGTTCCCATCGCCATGGAAAAGCCAATCATTTCCATAAAGAGTGCTGACCCTAATACCACTAATAGCGCACCGGCGGTAAAAACTTCTCTCACACCCGATTTAACAATTAAGCGAAATAGTGGGCGCAATAAATAGCGGCCACAAATTAATAATGCAGCGAATGAGACTATTTTTAGGGCAATACGATACCAATCACTACTGGCTGTTTCGCCAGCAAGTAAAGGGATCACCGCAAGAATAGGAATAACGGCCATATCTTGAAAGAGTAAAACCGCAAAACCCAACTGCCCTCCTTCGTTATGATTCATTCCTTTTTCATTCATCAATTGTAAAGCCATCGCAGTTGATGACATGGCGATACCTAGGCCACCAATCAATGCCGCTTGCCACGAAAAAGAAGTTAAGAGTAAAAGTAGCCCTGTGATAATAGATGCAGTAAAGACAACCTGCATGGCGCCGACACCAAATATTGCTCGCCGTAACTCCCAAAGCTTAGCTGGATTTAACTCCAGCCCAATCAGGAACATTAAAAAAACAACCCCTAGTTCAGAAAAGTGTAAGATGTAATCAACATCTTTAAATAATCCTAATCCCCAAGGGCCAATCGCAATACCAGCAATTAAATAGCCTAATACCGCACCAATTTTTAAGCGTTGTGCAATGGGTACCATAATCACGGCAGCACATAAGAAAAACAGCACGGCTTTTATCATCCAATTACCTTCCATCCGCGTGTTCCCCCTCTAACGGTGCTTGTAACCATTGGCGATAAGCATCACTAATATGCCCTAGTGTTGTTTTGGACTGTTGCCTTGCGGAGTAAATAATCATCGGCGATAACCAGCGCATACCACACATTTCCGCCATTAACTCGATAGGACGCAATAATTCAGATAGTGTGTAGTGATTTTTACCATTATGTTGATAAGCATGTTCAGGCTCACCAGTAGTCACCACACAACGGAATGTTTTGCCTTTAAGTTGAGCTCGTCCAACTTTATTAGCAAAAGGGCGCGTGAGCACTCTATCTTGCCACTCTTTTAATAGCGCAGGACAACTATAAGTTTGTAATGGAAACTGAAATACAATGACTTGATGTTGACACAATAGCGCTTGCTCACGGTGAATATCGATAAAAAAATCAGGGTAAGTGGCATATAAATCATGAATTGTTATATTTTCCAGATCCCTCACCGCACGCAACAACGCTTTATTGGCGATAGATTGACGCGGCTCGGGATGGACATACACCAGTAAAACATTTGATGCGTTTGACATCATTCCTCCTTACAAAACGTGTCAGAAACCTTTTTTTCCGTTACCATGCACGCATTGTGACCAACTGTTACGAACAACTTACTCTATATATTAATTTACATACTCTTAATAGACGACATTTATGATTGTTTTTTCTTCTTTGCAAATTCGCCGCGGTGTCAGGGTATTACTTGATAATGCCAGCGCAACGATTAATCCAGGACAAAAGATTGGTCTTGTGGGTAAAAATGGCTGTGGCAAAACCACACTGCTCTCTTTATTAAAAGGGGATCTACAAGCTGAAGCGGGTAATGTGACATTTCCTAGCACTTGGTCAATGGCATGGGTAAATCAAGAGACACCCGCTTTAGACGTTCCTGCCATTGATTATGTTATTGATGGTGATAGAGAATACCGCGAATTGGAGCGTCGTCTACAACAGGCGAACGACAATAACGATGGTCATGCTATTGCCCTGATCCACGGCCAACTCGATGCTATTAATGCGTGGACTATCCAATCACGTGCAGCCACATTACTTAATGGCTTGGGATTCAGCCAACAACAACTCACTGAGCCAGTAAAATCATTTTCTGGTGGTTGGCGAATGCGCTTAAACTTAGCACAGGCACTAATTTGTCGTTCTGATCTATTACTACTTGATGAACCGACTAACCACTTAGATTTAGATGCGGTAATTTGGCTAGAAAAATGGCTAAAAAGTTATAATGGTACGTTGATTTTAATTTCCCACGACCGAGATTTTCTTGATCCGATTGTGGATAAAATCTTACATATTGAACAAGAGAAAATATTTGAATATTCAGGTAACTACTCTTCGTTTGAAATGCAACGTGCAACAAAATTGGCACAACAACAAGCACTCTTTGAAAATCAGCAAGCAAAAATTGCCCATTTACAAAGTTTTATTGACCGCTTTAAGGCGAAAGCGACTAAAGCCAAACAGGCACAAAGCCGTGTCAAAATGCTTGAACGTATGGAGCGAGTGGCACCAGCGCACTCAGATAACCCATTCCAGTTTAGTTTTCGCCAACCAGAAAGCTTACCAAACCCGCTTCTGTCTATGGAAAAAGTCAGTGCTGGTTACGGTGATAAGATTATCCTTAATAACATCAAACTTAACTTAATTCCCGGCTCACGGATTGGTCTCTTAGGTCGTAATGGTGCAGGTAAATCTACATTAATTAAGCTGTTAGCTGGAGAATTAGCACCACTACAAGGAAAGGTTGCCCTTTCCAAAGGGATCAAATTAGGTTATTTCGCACAGCATCAGCTGGAATATTTACGTGCCGATGAATCTGCATTACAACATTTAACCCGTTTAGCGCCACAAGAGACTGAGCAAAAATTACGTGATTATCTAGGAGGGTTTGGTTTCCATGGTGATAAAGTCACCGATGCATGTGGCCAATTTTCTGGTGGTGAAAAAGCACGTTTAGTTTTATCGCTACTGGTTTGGCAACGCCCAAATTTACTACTAATGGATGAACCAACCAACCACCTTGATTTAGATATGCGACAAGCATTAACACAAGCGCTAATTAGCTTTGAAGGTGCGATTGTTGTGGTATCCCATGATAGGCATTTATTACGCTCAACCACAGATGATTTATATCTCGTCCATGACGGTCAAGTAGAGCCATTTGAAGGCGACCTTGATGATTACCAGCAGTGGTTAGTTGATCAAAATCGCCAAGAGACTCAAGCTAATAAAACGCAACCCGATCAAGAAACAACAAACGTCTCTAACTTAACGGCTCAAGATAAAAAAGAGCAAAAGCGTAAAGAGGCGGAGTTTAGACAACAAACTCAACCTTTGCGCAAAAAGCTCACCACATTAGAAAGTAAAATGGATAAGCTTAGCCAAGAGCTGACCGCCATCGAAACCGAGCTTTCTGATAGTCAAATTTATGAAGCGAAGAACAAGGCGACGCTTACCGATTGCTTAAGCCGTCAAAGTATTGCCAAATCGGCTTTAGAAGAAGTTGAGATGGCGTGGATGGAATTACAAGAAAAACTAGAAGAGATGACCAACGTTTTTGAGTCTCAATAACTATTTTTCATTAATGCCTAAAAAGGAACTATTAAAATAATATAGTTCCTTTTCATTAAAATACATTTAAAAAATTTATATAACTCATTTAACTTAACGCCTTTATTTCCTGTCACATTAGCACGTTTTACACAAAATTATATCCTCACCTTGTACGCAATTATCCAATTTAAATAGTTATCTATCATTTATTTACCCATTATTTGTATTAAGTAAGGGAAATACTTATTTTCTAGCTAAAGTTTTTAATCTACCAGCCGAATTAATCATTCTGCTAAGTGGAACTCCCACTGGCGAAGAAAAAGGCCAAGCTAATAGGTAGGGTTATGTTAAAACGAATTAAAATCTCTCAAGGTTTAATGTGTGTCCTGACTCTGTTTTGTATTATTCAGGTAATATCTGGAGTACAAAGCATTCACGATGCCTACCAAACTCAAAACAAATTAAAACAAATCTCATACAGTTTCGACCAGTTACGCACTATGGATAACACCTACGCGGCGTTAAATACTTTACGTACTGATATTATTGCGCAGGCGTTTAGTTATATTGCTGATCCACAGGTGGAAGATGCCAATATTACTACATTCATACAAACGATGGATGCACGTAAGGCGGAGGTGGATACGTTGATGAATGAATATGTCGAACTATCTGCACAAACTGGATTTGATCAGCAACGCATGGCAGAGATCAAACAACTTTATCAAAAAAGTCGTTATGACTTAGATCTTCTTGTGCAATATTTAAATGAACGTAATACCAATGCAATTCGTTTGATCTTAAAAAGTCCAGCCAACGATAACTTTACTAATTCATTATATGAAGCAACAGATTTCATTACTGATGACGTTGTTAATCCGTCAGTGATTGAAGCAGAAGATAACTATCACGAGATGCTATGGATAGCCTCCCTATTCATGGGCATATTCCTGATATTTACGACATTAGTGCTCTTTTGGATCCGTAAACATATTATTGTACGCATTAACCAAATGATTGAATATCAAGAGGCGATTGCTAGTGGAGATTTAATTAGTCGCATTGACCATGATATTACAGGCCGCAATGAAATAGACCAACTTATGTTGGGTTTACAACAAATGCGAGCGCGATTAAAAGAAATGGTTAGTGCTATTCGTAGCAGTAGTACAACGATTTATAGTGGTGTTCAAGAAATTGCCGCGGGTAATAACGATTTATCAAGTCGTACCGAAGAGCAAGCTAGTGCTTTAGAAGAAACAGCTTCCAGTATGGAACAGCTTACCGCAACAGTCAGAAATAATACCGAAAGCGCACGTGAAGTCACTCAGTTAGTCATGAGCACAGCAGATATTGCTGTTCAAGGTGGTGAGCATAGCAATAAGATGGTGATGACCATGACAGACATTGCCGATCGTTCGCAAAAAATTGGTGAGATCACCGCAGTGATTGATGATATCGCTTTTCAAACCAATATATTAGCACTCAATGCCGCAGTAGAAGCAGCCAGAGCTGGTGAGCAAGGACGCGGTTTTTCTGTGGTAGCCAGTGAGGTACGTAATTTGGCGCAACGTAGTGCAGAGGCGGCAAAAGAGATAAAAGAACTCATTGAATCAACTATTTTACGAGTAAAACAGGGTAATGATCTTGTCGAACAAGTCAGCTTATCTATGGGAGAGATCGTCACATCAGTTAACCATGTATCAGGCTCGATGAAAGAGATTTTAGCAGCATCAGAAGAGCAAACTCGTGGCATTGCTCAGATTAGCCTTGCAGTTAATGAAATGGATAAAGCGACACAACAAAATGCCGCGATGGTGGAACAATCTACAGCTGCTTCAGCAACACTAAGTGAACAAGCCTCAATGTTAGATATGATTGTAAATACCTTCAAGGTAGAACAAGTCGCTGTTACATCACCACGATCACCAACATTCTCGGCTAAGCCAGCTGAACCGGAAATAACAAAAACAGCAACGACATCCACAATAAAATCCCATCATCATGAAGCCGATGACAATTGGGAAAGTTTTTAAACTAAATAACCTACAATAATATTAACCTGCGACAAAGTTTAAATAACACGTTACATCTGTATTAAAGACCTCTACCGTTAATACCTTCAATCAAATAAGATTGGAGGTATTTCTTAAAATTATAATTAATTATAAATTTTCCCATTCTATACATGCTATATAGGTTATAGCAGTAAGATTGCATTTCGATTGCTGATATTTTTCTTTTCTTTCTCATCAATCATTAAAAACTTTTAATCGCTAATAATTCGCCTTGCTAATAAATCATTTTTTTCCCCTAGCACCTTACACTAATCATTAGAAAATTTTAGTTATTAGCGGTTAATTAAAGCGAAAAAAAGCAAAATAAGTCGTTTTCAGTCACAAAATAGATAAAAAAAGTAAAGTTTTCAATTGTTAAGCCGAATAAATTTAACTGATGTATGTTTGTCGTTCCTTGCTCTTTATCCTACAAATTAATGAAATAGGTAAGGCTATGCTTAAACGAATAAAAATATCTAGTGGCTTAATGTTTATTTTGATCTTGTTTTGTGCCATTCAGTTGTTTTCTGGTGCTACAGGCATTCGTGATGCTTATTTAACTAATAAGCGAATTTCACAGTTAGCCGATGGTTTTGAACAGATAAAAACCATGGATTATGGTTATGCCGCATTAAATAAATTACGTGAAGATATGCTTAATGTAATGTTTGATGCTCATCTCACCCCAGATCTTGCTGAAAGCAAAATTACAGATTTCCTCTCCTCTTACCCTCAACGAAAAAAAGAAGTCTCTAGCATTATTACCCAATATTTTACCTCCGCTGAAAATGCCGATTTTGATCGCGAAAAAGTGGCGAAAATGAAAAAACTATTTCAGCGTGTCATTTACGATCTTGACCAGCTCGTTTCATGTTTAGAAATACGAGATTATTACGGTTTCCAATCGCTTTATGCTCACAATACGAATGAGCGGTTCACACAATCACTTTATGAGGCAACGGATCATCTTAGTGATAATGTCGTCAACCACGCGATAGAAGCCGCACAGGGTAATTACCAACGCGCGTTGATCTTCGCGTTTATTTTTATGTCGGTATTTATCTTATTTACGGTGTTTGTCATGTTGTGGATACGCCACCATATCGTGTTACGTATTAAACAAGTCATTGATTATATGTCAGATATCTCACAAGGGAATTTACTTGAAAATAGCACCATAAAAGCCAAAGGTAATAATGAGATAGACCAACTTATTAATGGAATACAGTATATGCGGTCTGAATTATCACTGATAGTCAATGCTATTCGCGGAACAAGTCATCATATTTATAATGGTGTACAAGAGCTCAGTGCTGGTAATAACGATCTATCTAGTCGTACTCAAGAGCAAGCGAGTGCTTTAGAAGAAACCGCTTCTAGTATGGAGCAACTAACCGCCACAGTAAAAAATAATACTGAAAGTGCTCGTGAAGTATCACACCTTATCAATCAAACCTCTAATATTGCCAGTAAAGGGGGGGATGTTACCCATAGAATGGTAAAAACCATGAACGATATTGCACAAAGCTCTCAAAAGATTGGCGAGATCACAACGGTTATCAACAGCATTGCTTTTCAAACCAATATATTATCACTCAATGCTGCGGTAGAAGCGGCCAGAGCAGGAGAGCAAGGACGTGGTTTTTCTGTTGTTGCCACAGAAGTAAGAGAATTGGCGCAACGCAGTGCAGAGGCGGCAAAAGAGATCAAAGAGCTTATTGATGCGTCGATTAACCGCGTCAAACAAGGTAATCAACTGGTTGAACAAGTCAGTACTTCAATGGATGAGATCCTCACATCAGTTAAACATGTTGAAAGCTCAATGACTGAAATTTTATCTGCATCAGAAGAACAAACGCGAGGCATTTCTCAAGTCTCCTTAGCCGTCACTGAAATGGATAAAGCGACACAACAAAATGCCGCAATGGTGGAGCAATCTTCTGCTGTAGCGAGTTTACTAACCGAAGAGGCGGGTGATCTTGAGCAAATTGTTGAGCAATTTAAAACAGCGGAAAGTCTATTTTCGAAGAAGAGCACATTAACAAAACCCGTTGAGAAATCAGCCAATATTGGGTTATCGCCCATAAAAGAAAATCAACAAGACTCAAGAATAAAAGAGCCAAAAAACCATAACCAATCGACATTCAAAGAAGATGAAGACGATGATTGGACAAGTTTTTAACAAGTGCTAATCTATTTATATGTATATCAACACCTCATAAAAATGAGGTGTTTTATATTATCTGGAAGATCTTTACCTATTTCTTTATTCGACTTTTCTTACTATTTAGTGAAATACATGAATGGCTTTTACTAAATAATTCGTTTGTTCTTTCATTTCTCCGGAAATTAACGACGCTTTAGAGACATAATCTGCATTTTCATGTGTTATTGATTCTAACTGCTCTACAGCTCGACCGAGCTCTTTTAATCCTGCACTTTGTTCTGATGATGCAAGGCTGATTTCACCAATAAGACTCGTGACATTTTTTACATGAACCACAATATTTTCCATTGTTTCCACCGTCTCATTTACTTGCTTTGAGCCAATCTTAATATTGTTACTTGATGTATTAATCAATGCTTTGATCTCTTTTGCCGCCTCTGCACTGCGTTGCGCTAAATTACGCACCTCACTGGCTACCACAGAAAAACCGCGTCCTTGCTCTCCTGCTCTGGCGGCTTCCACCGAAGCGTTTAATGCCAATATGTTGGTTTGAAATGCAATACTGTCAATGACACCAATAATATTACTGATACGCTCAGAACTTTTCGCAATATCGTCCATCGTATGCACAATAGTATCCATTGCTGTTCCGCCTTGTATTGCTGCCTTGCAAGTCATATTAGATAAATTATTAGCCTGCCCTGCCGTTTCACTATTATTACTCACCGCTGTGGTTAATTGATTCATGGTTGACGCAGTAGTCTCAACATGACTTGCAGTTTGTTCAGTCCTCGTATAGAGATCACGATTCCCCGCTGCTAATTGATCACAAGAAAAAGCAACTTGATGGATTTGATGACTGACATCGTTCACAAGCCAACGAAACATCCGCCCTAATTGGTTTACAGAACGTTGAGTCATACCAATTTCATCAATACGATCAAGATAATCAACGTTGTGTTCATCACCTGTAGCCACCCGATTAGCATGTTTATTAAGGATCATAATCGGCTTCACTACTTGAAAATAAAAAATTCGCTCATTGGCTATCAATAGTGAAAGTAAGATAGCGGTATGAATGAATAAACCCCAACCATTTAAACCAGCAAACCAAACACTTAATAATATAAAAGGAAATGGTAATAAGAGAAGTAAGCGTACACGCTGCTTTAGTGCGAGTGTTTGTTTCCATGAGCGCCAACTTTTCCAGCCCTTATAAATGAATGCCCCCTTAGAAAAAGTGTGAGAGGGATATTTACCTTGGTTAAAAGCGGCATACAGTGCTGCGGCTTGTTCTACTTCTTCTTTTTTTGCCGCCGTCCTCACTGACATAAAACTTTGAATTTTACCTTGACGAATAATAGGGGTGACATTAGCCCTTACCCAATAATGATCGCCATTTTTGCGCCTATTTTTAACTATTCCCGTCCAAACCTCCCCCTGTTTTAATGTTTTCCACATGTCTCTAAATACATCAGCAGGAATATCTGGATGTCTGACAATATTATGGGGTTGCCCCATTAACTCTTGTGCTGAAAAACCACTGACTTCAACAAAATCCTCATTAGCATAAATAATATTGCCATTAACATCGGTTGTTGACATCAGTGTTGCGTTTTCAGCTACCGGATATTCTCGCTGTGTCACCGGTTGATTGTTACGCATTAGTTACTCTCCTCGTCATTGAAATGAGATATCTCAATAAAAAAACACGTGCTAAATAACTAACGTTTCGGCTACAAAGAGAATAACTTTAGAAATAAGTATAAATATTAACTTTTAAATATTAAAAATTTGAATCAGTTCAAATAAATTAATCATCCAGACTATTAATTAGTGCTTGAGAGCTTAATACTAAAGCCTTCGCATTTTCATCACGCTTCTTTAATAATGCCATAAAGATAAGATCGGTAATGGTGTTTTGTGCAGTGCGAGAAGAAATAGCAGCACTACGCCACTCACCTTCATCAGCAATAGTTTCTAATATATAATCGGCCATCAGACCTAGTGGTGAATGTTTTTCTCCTGTGATCGCTATAATTTTAGCACCTTGTTTTTTAGCCACAGATGCAGCGACCAGCATATCTTTTCTTTTGCCACTGTAAGAGATCACAATTTGTAAATCCCGAGGGCTTAACATCTGAGCAACAGAAATTTGTACATGGTGATCAGTTTCAATTAAAGTCGTAATACCTATTTTCTGTAATTTATAACTTAAATCTCTGGCAACTAAACCTGATCCACCAATACCTATAATTTGTACCCGAGAGGCGTCATCAATCTGTTGGATCACTTGTTCAAACTGGTGATAATTAATTTGACGTGTGGTATCCCGAATTGAATTATTTTTTTCTTGTGCTAATTTCTGCGCAATAACAACCAGGCTATCCTCTGAGTCTATTTGGTTATGTAATATGCTGGAGTTTTTTTCTGAATTAGCATTTTTTCGGCCTAAATCTTCACTGATAGCCAGCTTTAAAGAAGGAAATCCTTTAAATCCTATCTTTTGACTAAATTTCACTATTGCTGATTGGCTGACTCCCATAATTTCGGCTAATTGCTGTGATGATAAAGTCACGATTTTTTCAGGGTGTTCTAAAATATAATCCGCTATTTTACGTTGATTTGTCGCCATCCCTGGTTTTATCCACGCTATCTTCGTTAATGTAGGCATAATGACATAATCCACTTAAATTATACTATTTTTATAATGATTTAATTATTAACAAATTTAATTGTATTAAATAATTAATTATTGATGGTAAAGTGAATAAAAAACATCATCTACTCAATAGAAAATGTTAATAATATTAACAATACCTTTATAATAATTCTGTTTATGATTTTATCTAAAATTTTACGTATAAGCACATCTATTTTTAAACGAATTATAAATAATGCTTAAATTTTTTTTAGTTTTTTGAAATAATTTATTCCTTAATATCACTGCAGATAAAATTCCATTAAATATCAATATATAGCATAATAAAAATTTTTTATCCCATTGATAAATAATCATAAAATTAATGTTAATAAAAATAAACAACCAATAAACACTCAACAACTATGGTCAATCAAACGGAATAAATAATTCCTTGTCACAGCTACGATTAAAATTAAAGATAAAATAATCAAGAAATACACAAAACAACACTTTAATCATACTTAATATTATTAATAGATAATCATCAACAACGGTAATAAATAATTATGTGTAATGTGTGATTAAATAACATATTTGGGTATAATAATAATCGTAGAAAATGACTCAACATAGCTAAATTAGCTAATTAAACGCAATACAACAAAACAAGAGACTAACTAAACTAAAAAAAATATTATTTACAACAATAAAAAGAAATTAAATCATTTATTTTAGCCTATATTTATTCAATCCAAATCAATGGAATACACATGGCGGTTAATATCCCCATTATAATATTAAATGAGAACCATGCTCGTCTGCTTTGTAAAAAACGACTGATAAATGTTCCACCTAAAATCCATACCATACCAGCGATAAAATTAACCAACAACATCACAACACTAATCACACCAATCGATCCCAAATAACCATCACCGGCTAAACTAAAACTTCCTACGGCGCCTAGCCCCATCATCCAAGCTTTTGGATTTAAAAATTGCAATAATCCACCTTGAAACGCCGTCACTGTTTGGGGCACTTTACTTGAAATATCTAATCGTTGATAAGAAGCGGTTGCTGTTTTCCAAGCTAACCAACAAAGATAAATGCTACCAATAATCTTTAAACCGATATGCAATGCGGGATAAATAATCAATAATGTCGCAATACCAAACGCAGAGCTAAGTAATACACATTGCATTCCGACGATAATGCCTGCCATCAACGTTAAAGAGCGTTTTAAACCAACATGAGCCCCCGAAGAGGTTAATAGTAAATTATTAGGTCCGGGCGTAATGGCTGCAATAAAAAGGAAAACGCTCAACGAAACAACTAGGCTATTTGTCATAGTGAAATGCTCAAAGATGTGACAGATGTTTTATTTTCACCGAAAATAGCAGTATGTTATTTAGCAAACAAGCATTAATTCATTTTAATAAACGGAACTATGTCTCAATATTTTGATCCAATACCTTGGGCTAAGAATCCCCATTTACAGACACTTTTGCCTCGAATAGTGCGAAGAACGCCACTATTAACGCCTTATTGGCAACGGCTTAATTTGCCTGATAATGATTTTGTCGACTTAGCATGGAGTGAAGAACCCAAAACAGCGCAACATAAGCCCCGTTTGGTTATCTTTCATGGTTTGGAAGGTAACTTTAATAGCCCTTATGTTCATGGCATGCTAGCCGCGGCGAAAGCGCGAGGATGGCTAGGTGTTGTCATGCATTTTCGAGGCTGTAGTGGCGAACCCAATCGGCAAAAACGCATTTATCATTCTGGTGAAACAGAAGATGCCCGCTATTTTCTGAATTGGTTAAAAGAGCAATTTGGCGAACAACCAACCGCAGCGGTAGGTTACTCTTTAGGAGGCAATATGCTGGCCTATTATCTTGCCGAAAGTGGTGAAAATGCGGTATTAGATGCCGCTGTTATTGTGTCAGCACCTTTGATGTTAGAACCTTGCTCAACCAAAATAGAGCGAGGATTTTCGCGCTTCTATCAATGGTATTTACTGAAAGGGTTAAAACGCAATGCAACTCGCAAATTGATCCGCTATCCCCAGTCGTTACCTATTAGTCTATTAACCATTAAATCCATTAAAAAGTTACGTCAATTTGATGATCTGATCACGGCAAAAATTCACGGTTTCAAAGACGCCCTTGATTATTATCGTCAATGTAGCGCTCTCCCTTTACTCAATCAGATCAAAAAAAATACACTTATCATTCACGCCAAAGACGATCCCTTTATGTCTACAGAAGTGATACCTGATATCACAACATTACCTAAAAATATTGAATACCAATTAACAGAATTTGGTGGGCATGTAGGTTTTGTTAGTGGAAAACTCTCTAAGCCTGTAATGTGGCTTGAAAAACGTATCCCCGACTGGCTATCGACCTATTTGGAGAAAGTAAAATGATCATCCCTTGGCAAGAACTATCAACCGAAACGCTAGATAACTTGATTGAAAGTTTCGTTTTACGAGAAGGGACTGATTATGGTATGCAAGAGAAAACGCTTGAACAAAAAGTTGCCGACGTAAAAAAACAACTCGTCTCGGGTGAGGCCGTGTTAGTGTGGTCTGAGCTTCATGAAAGCGTCAACATTATGCCAGCTGCACAGTTTCGCCCTGATTGATCTTACCTAAGTTGGCACTATCACATCACATTTAACAATAAGGTATAGCCCTTATTTTGAAAAGGAACATGATATGTCAATCAAACACCCTATTATTGCTGTTACTGGTTCAAGTGGTGCAGGTACTACTACAACCAGCCAAGCTTTTCGTAAAATATTTCAGCAACTCAACGCCCATGCAGCCTCTATTGAAGGGGATAGTTTTCACCGTTATACACGCCCTGAAATGGATATGGCCATTAGAAAAGCGAAAGAGCAAGGACGGCATATCAGCTATTTTGGCCCTGAAGCCAATGACTTTAATTTATTAAGTTCAACCCTAAGTCACTATAGCCAAACAGGGCAAGGGCAATTTCGCAAATATCTTCATTCTTATGATGAAGCAACCCCTTATAACCAATTACCTGGGACATTTACACCTTGGGAAGCATTGCCAGAAAAAACAGATATTTTATTTTATGAGGGATTGCATGGTGGAGTCGTTACCGATCAACATAATGTCGCTCAACACGTTGACCTATTAGTCGGTGTTGTGCCTATTGTTAACCTTGAATGGATACAAAAATTAATTAGAGACACCACAGAGCGCGGGCACTCTCAAGAAGCGGTGAGAGATTCTGTGGTACGTTCGATGGATGATTATATCAGTTACATCATTCCACAGTTTTCTCGCACTCATATCAATTTCCAACGCGTTCCTACGGTGGATACCTCTAATCCCTTCTCAGCTAAAGCTATTCCAACACTGGATGAAAGTTTTATTGTTATTCGCTTTCGTGGCTTAACGGATATCGATTTCCCCTATCTATTGGCAATGTTGCATGGTTCATTTATGTCGACTATCAATACTATTGTTGTTCCAGGAGGGAAATTAGGCTTAGCGATGGAATTAATCATGGCACCACTGGTGAAGAAATTATTGAATGGTGAAAAAATTAGCTAAAATAGATATGTTATTTGTGACGAAAATAATATCCCCGTATTTTAGGGATATTATTTTATATATTAAAATTTATTTTAAAATATCAAATTTATTCAGGATCTTTAATTTCAAAAGAGTGCGTAATATTGGCCGCTTTTCCTAACATTAAAGAAACAGAGCAATATTTTTCTGCTGATAATTGTACAGCTCGCTCAACAATTTTATCTGTCAACGCTTTGCCGGAAACAATGAAATGTAAATTAATATCGGTAAATAAACGAGGTGCCTCTTCACGACGTTTTGATGTTAATTTCACTTCACAATCAGTGACTTGGTGGCGACCTTTACGTAAGATACTCACCACATCAATAGCACTACAACCACCCGCAGCAATTAATACCATTTCCATCGGACTAGGCGCTTTATCACCTGAATTACCATCCATCATAACTTGATGGCCGGAAGATGATTCGCCAACAAAAGATAAATCTTCAACCCATTTAACACGTGCTTCCATTTTATTTTTCCCCTAAATACAACTAAGACTAAAAGAGTACATTCTCATAATTCAACTAGCAATTAGCAAATAGGTTTATTATGCTGACTGCGTAAAACGAGACTTAATGCGTTAACTGTGTTAAAAACAATATCTGCTTGATGATAGTGGTTAAGATCAATGCATTATTTTCTCATTTATTATAATCTATTCCTTATTAACTTTCCGAATTCTCAGGAAGTTAATCGGTAAAGATAGGATTTTAAGCACGCTGTATCAAAAGGGTGTCAATCCGTTTTGAAAGGCTGCATTAACGTACAGAGGATAACGCGAATGGTTCTCGGCAAGCCGCAAACAGACCCGACTCTTGAATGGTTTTTGTCACACTGCCATATTCACAAATATCCATCCAAGAGCACGCTGATCCACCAAGGTGAAAAAGCGGAAACACTTTATTATATTGTTAAAGGTTCCGTGGCTGTTCTTATTAAAGATGAAGAAGGAAAAGAGATGATCCTTTCCTACCTAAATCAAGGTGACTTCATCGGTGAACTTGGATTATTTGAAGAAGATCAAGAACGTAGTGCATGGGTTAGAGCAAAAACAGCCTGTGAAGTAGCAGAAATTTCCTATAAAAAATTCCGCCAATTAATTCAGGTCAATCCTGACATTCTGATGCGCCTTTCCGCTCAAATGGCGAATAGATTACAAACCACATCAGAAAAAGTAGGTAACCTTGCTTTCCTTGATGTAACAGGTCGTATTGCACAAACTTTATTAAATTTAGCTAAACAACCTGATGCAATGACGCATCCTGATGGCATGCAAATTAAAATTACACGTCAGGAAATCGGTCAAATTGTAGGTTGTTCACGTGAAACTGTAGGCCGTATTTTAAAAATGCTGGAAGATCAAAACCTCATTTCAGCACACGGTAAAACTATCGTTGTTTACGGTACTCGTTAAGTTGCATTGAAAACAGCCCATTTAACTGATGGACAGTGATTATTTTGTATGAAGCCCCATCGCAATGATGGGGTTTTACATTTGAATTCACTCTGCTTTTACAAACTCATCAAGCGCTTTTCGTAACGCATTCATGCCCTCTTGTAACTCTTCGAGGGTAATAATCAGCGATGGTGTAAAGCGTATTACATCAGCCCCGGCATTTAATATCATTAAGCCATGCTTAGAGGCCAGTGCAAGTAACTCTTTTGCTTTACCTGCATACAGTGGTGCTAACTGCGCGCCAATTAATAAGCCTTGTCCACGAATTTGGGAAAATACAGCATAAGTTTGGTTTATTGCCTGCAATTCATCCACTATCCAACGATGACGCTCACTGACACCTTCTAATACCGCCTGAGTGTTGATTAAATCAAAAGCAGCATTGCCTACTGCACAGGCTAATGGGTTCCCCCCATAAGTCGTACCATGTGTTCCTACCCCCATTACCGAAGCGATATCCTCGGTGGTTAACATCGCACTGAGAGGAAAACCACTACCTAATGCTTTGGCACTGGTAATAATATCGGGCTGTATATCATAGTGCATATAAGCAAATAGTTTGCCGGTTCGCCCCATACCCGTTTGTACTTCATCAAGAATTAATAGCGCTTGATGCTTATCACATAGTGTACGTAAGCCATGCATAAACTCCGCTGTCGCCGGTGTCACTCCGCCCTCACCTTGGATAGGCTCCAGTATTACGGCACAAGTATGAGAGTCAATCACGGCTTTTACAGCATCAAGAGAGTTAAAAGGGACATGTATAATATCCGCAGGTTTAGGACCAAAACCATCCGCATATTTAGGTTGTCCCCCTACAGAGACTGTAAAAAATGTTCTACCATGAAAGGCGTGGTGGAAGGCAATTATCTTCGTTTTATAAGGATTATGACGGGTAATAGCGTAATGTCGTGCTAATTTAAGTGCGGCTTCATTCGCTTCTGCCCCAGAATTGGCAAAAAAGACACGCTCAGCAAAAGTATGTTGGATTAATTTCTGAGCTAAACATAATGCCGGCTCATTAGTAAACACATTACTTACATGCCAAAGCTTCTCACTTTGCTCTTGCAGTGCTTTATTCAATAGTGGATGCGCATGCCCAAGCGCTAGAACAGCAATACCACCAGCAAAATCAATATAGGATTTTCCCTGTTGATCCCAAACACGGCTACCTTGCCCTTTAACAGGAATAAAATCTGCTGGTGAATAAATTGGCAACATTACCTGATCGTAAGTTGCCCTATTAATACGTTGATTTATCATTACCCCACCTGACCGACATTTAGCTATACAATGAAAATATAATCACTAAATATGAATAAAAAATCAAATAAGGTTTGATATAAAAGTGGATAATGACGTTAAATTTTCATTATCCAATTAATATTTAAGAAAATTATTTAATAACTCATGCCCTTGTTCACTCAGAATACTTTCAGGATGAAATTGCACACCTTCAATGGGTAAAGTACGATGACGTATTCCCATAATTTCATCAACATTCCCGTCATGTTGGCTCCATGCTGTAACCTCAAAAGGGACAGGCAAGGTTGTCGCATCAATCACTAAAGAGTGATAACGGGTAACGCTTAAAGGTCGATTAAGCCCTTTAAACACCCCTTGCTGATTATGGTGTATTAATGAATTTTTGCCATGCATCACTTCACGGGCTCTGATAACGGATGCACCAAAAGCTTGCCCAATCGCCTGATGACCAAGGCAAACACCTAAAATAGGTATTTCCCCGGCAAATCGCTGTATCGCCTCAAGAGAGATCCCTGCTTCATCTGGCGTGCAAGGTCCCGGAGAGATAACAAGATGTGATGGCATCATCTTTTCTATCTCTTTAAGCCCAATCTCATCATTACGTTTAACAACAACCTCCGCCCCCAGTTCACAAAAATACTGGTAAAGGTTGTAGGTAAACGAGTCGTAATTATCAATAAGTAACAGCATATTAGCTTATCCGACTGATTTTATTATCATTATCTGTTTTAATGCTATTTTGAAACCGTTATATCCCTGACAAAATAGCTCGTTATTCAACCGACCTGGATACAACGAAGCCGATTATCATAGCACAGGTGTAAAATATAAATAGTAAGTAAGAAAAGCTGTTGATTTATTGCGCAATAACAATAATGACGGTGATTATTCATCAATTAAGAGATAAATAAAGCAAACAAGCGCGGTACTAGAAGATCATATGTCAAAAACAAAGATCAGAAATAATTTTTTTGATCGACAATATCCAGAATGTGAGAACGCATTCTGGATATCTGTTCATTGACTGACTTAGGCTAGAGAAGTGTCTAACCTAATCACCCATTATTCTTTAACCACCTCAGCGGATAAAATCGTCACGGTTTTAACGGGTACATTTTGGTAAGGACCAATATTGCGGGTTTGCACTTGTGAAATTTTATCGACAACATCCATGCCTTTCACTACTTTACCAAACACCGCATAACCAAAATCACGTTGACCATGATCTAAAAAGGCATTATCAGCAACATTAATAAAGAATTGGCTTGTGGCACTGTCTTTATCTGATGTACGAGCCATTGCAATGGTGCCTTTTAAGTTACGTAAGCCATTATCAGCCTCATTCTTAATCGGCTCTCGTGTCTGCTTTTGTTGCAAATCTGCCGTAAATCCCCCACCTTGGATCATAAATCCGGGGATCACTCGATGAAAAGTGGTCCCGTTATAGTAACCATCTTCGACATACTGAATAAAATTTTTCGTTGTGATAGGGGCTTTTTTATTATCCAGTGACAGTTCAATATTGCCTTCAGATGTGACTAATTTAACAAAGGTCTCTCCCGTTGCAGCCATTGCAAGGCTTGTTGTTGTCAAGGTGCAAGCGGTAACGAGAGTGACAAAAAAACGTTTTAACATGCAGGGATCCTTTACTTTAATAGTCTACAACTTACTTAATATGCAGCGATTTTAATTCGCTGGGGCAAATAGTGCCAATCATTTACCTTTATTTACGCACAATAAACGCATTTACATCATAACAGGGTAAATTTTCATGTTTAATTACTGTTATAAGTCGCTAAATTACGCCAAAATAGAGGGAATAGTTAATTAATCGATTTTCGATTCTCTATGCAAAACTCATCTTAGTATGCATGAGGAAGCGCATTATTTCAGAGAGGCTTATACCATAATGACCCAATTTAATTACCAAAAAGCACATTTCATTATCAGTGCACCTGATATCCGCCATTTACCACCAGATACAGGAATTGAAATTGCCTTTGCGGGTCGTTCTAATGCGGGTAAATCCAGTGCATTAAATGCACTAACGCAACAAAATGGATTGGCAAGAACCAGTAAAACACCCGGTCGTACTCAACTTATCAATCTGTTTCAAATTGAGGAAGGACGACGTTTAGTCGATTTACCTGGCTACGGATATGCTCAAGTCCCCGAAGAGATGAAACGCAAATGGCAACACTCTTTAGGTGAATACCTGCAAAAAAGAGAGTGCTTAAAAGGAGTTGTTATTTTAATGGATATCCGTCATCCATTAAAAGATCTCGATATGCAGATGATTGATTGGGCGGTGGATTCAGAGCTTCCGACTCTCGTCTTACTCACTAAAGCGGATAAATTAGCATCAGGGGCACGTAAAAAGCAGTTAATGGCGGTACAAAATGCACTGTCAGAAAAATCAGGTGATATACGTGTTGAATGTTTTTCTTCTTTGAAAAAAATAGGCATTGATAAATTACGTAATACGTTAAATGAGTGGTTTACTGATACTAACGAACCAGAGACAGAAGCTTAACTCGCTATCCGCTTTACTAGGGGAAAATATGGCTTCCCCTTCCATTCTTAGCATTAATCACTCGTGCAAATTTTAGATAAAAAAATGCCCCAGTCGAAATAAAGTCGACTGGGGCAGCTAATATTCAGCTAAATCCGATTACGTGAAGTAAAAGGTCTGAAAGATAGAACATCTTACCTCTGTACCCTACAAGAGATAATGTACTCTATTTTTTTGGCTAATAAAAGCCCTTTTGTAATTTTTTTTCACATGCAAACACGATTCAGCTTGATGTTTATGTATTCAAATGCTCAATAAATGTAGTTTAATTACATATTTATGAGATCTAAATCACCTGTAAAAAGTGCTTAAAAATAAAACAAATCACACAAAATGTGCGGTTTATACAGACTAATTTTGTGATAGGCTTATCGCGAGACCGTAATAAATTTGTAAATTAGCGATAAAATGAGGTATTCATGGCTGTATTAACGCTACTGCATTTTCCTGATGAGCGACTACGCAAAGTTGCTACACCTGTGGAAAAAGTAGATGACGAAATACGCACATTAATCGATGACATGATTGAAACCATGTACGCAGAAAGAGGAATTGGCTTAGCGGCTCCTCAGGTTAATGTCTCTAAACGTATTGTCGTTATTGATGTTTCTGAAAATAGAGATCAACCCATTGCTCTTATTAACCCAGAAATTATCAGTACTGAAGATGAAATAATGGATATGATGGATGGTTGTCTTTCTATCCCAGACTCTTTTGCTCCCACACAACGCTTTCGCTACTTAAAAGTCAAAGCACTAGATAGAAATGGTGATGAAATCGAGCTAGAAGCAGCCGATCTCTTTGCTGGCTGTATTCAACATGAGCTAGATCACCTCAATGGTAAACTATTTATAGACCATTTATCGCCGTTAAAACGTCAACGTATCGAGAAAAAACAGAAAAAATTAAGCAAACTCAACAGCACCCAAGTTGCTTAATGGAATGTATTTAACTTTTGATATTGTTAATACTAATGACTTTTATAGTGTAAGCTCAGTCAAACAACTGGGCTTTTTATTTTTTATCCCCCCACACTTCCTATTGCCCCTTCCCAAGCTTTAAATATAGCAAAGCGGGAAAACCTTATGGCTATCCCGCTTAAATTCATCAGTTAAAAAACCATACTGATATCTATTATAAACAAAGTGTTATCTCGTCATTAATGGGCTTCATCCCAGTTATTACCGACTCCGACTTCGACTTTCAGTGGAATAGCAAGCTCCATGCTACTTTCCATGAGCTTATGGATCATCGCATTTGCTTTTTCTAAATATGACTCTCGTACCTCAAACACTAATTCATCGTGTACCTGCATAATCATATGTACATCATCAGGACATTCATGACAGATCCAATTATCCACCGCAATCATTGCTTTTTTAATGATATCGGCTGCCGTTCCCTGCATAGGTGCGTTAATCGCTTCACGCTCTGATGCTTTACGTCGGATCGCATTTTTAGAGTTAATCTCTGGCAGATATAAACGGCGTCCATCTAACGTTTCCACATAGCCTTGCTGTGACGCTTGTTTACGGGTACGCTCCATATAATCTAATACCCCTGGATAACGTTCAAAATAGAGATCCATATATCGCTGTGCTTCTTTTCGTTCAACACCAATTTGTTGAGATAAACCAAAAGCACTCATCCCATAAATCAGACCAAAATTAATTGCTTTAGCGCTACGGCGTTGCTCAGCGGTGACTTCGTCTAAAGGTATACCAAACACTTCAGATGCAGTAGCTCGGTGAATATCTTTCCCTTGAGCAAAAGCATCAAGCAAACCTTTATCTTGCGATAAATGCGCCATAATACGTAATTCGATTTGAGAATAGTCGGCAGCAACTATTTTAAAACCATCACGGGCAATAAAAGCTTGGCGAATACGACGCCCCTCTTCATTTCTTACTGGAATATTTTGCAGATTAGGATCACGAGAAGATAAACGTCCTGTCGCAGTCACCGCCTGATGATATGAAGTATGCACCCGCTTAGTTTTACTATTGACCATCAACGGCAATTTATCCGTATAAGTCGATTTTAATTTTGCCAATCCACGATGTTCTAAAATTAAACGAGGTAACTCATGACTATGCGCTAACTCTTCTAACACTTCTTCATTTGTTGAAGGAGCACCTTTTGGCGTTTTCTTGATAATAGGAAGATTGAGTTTTTCAAATAAAATCTCTTGTAATTGCTTAGGTGAAGAGAGATTAAATTCTTGCCCTGCTAACGCGAATGTCTCTTTTTCAATCTCAGCTAAACGTTGAGTGATTTCTTGGGATTGCATGGCAAGCACTTGTGCGTCAATCAATACGCCCTTACGCTCCATGCGTGAAAGCACAGGGACTAATGGCATCTCAATATCGTGATAAACGTGTTTTAGCGGTGCAATCGCCTCTATTTGAGGATAAAGCGCTTGATGCAGTAACAAGGTAATATCAGCATCTTCCGCTGCATATAAGGTCGCTTGTTCAACCTCAATCTGATTAAAGGTAAGTTGCCCCTTACCTTTACCAGCAATCTCTTCAAATGTCGTCGTTTTATGATTTAAATGCTTTTCCGCTAAGGTATCCATATCATGGCGGCTACTCACACTATTTAAGACATAAGACTCCAACATGGTATCAAAATAAATACCGTTTAATTCGATGCCTTCATTTTCCATAATGCCGCGGTCGAATTTCAGGTTTTGCCCAATTTTTAAGATGGTTTTATCTTCTAAAATCGGTTTTAAAGCAGTTAGTACCTCATCAACAGGTAATTGCTCTGGTGCATCTAGATAATCATGACGCAATGGAATATAAGCGGCCTTGCCAGGCTCTACCGCAAATGACAGACCGATTAAACGTGCATCAATATTATTCAAGCTATCTGTTTCAGTATCAAAAGCAAAGGCGGGCGCTTTTTTCAGTACCTCAACCCAGCGCATTAAGCTTTCATGAGTCAATATAGACTCATAGTTCTCTTGAGAGATAACTGGGAAATTGTCTGCAGCTGGCTGCTCTTTGGGTGTTGCGACTTCTGCACTATAGGGGACTGGCGCTTTACGGCTACTGCGTTGAGCTAACCAACCACCATTTTGTAAGTCACTTATCCAGCGTTTAAATTCATAACGCGTAAACATTTCAAGTAACTTATCTAAATTAGGTTCATTAACCACTAAGTCATCAAAGGTTTTATCAAGCGCTACATCTGTTTTAATTGTCGCTAATTGATAAGAAAGTTTGGCAACTTTCTCATGTTCAACCATTTTAGCGCCAAGTGTTTTCGCACCTCGGAAACTCAATGTGGCTATTTTATCAAGCTGTTGATAAATATCCTCTAAGCTACCAAGTCCTTGCAATAGCCCTAATGCTGTTTTTTCACCTACGCCTGGAACACCGGGAATATTATCTGATGAGTCACCCATCAGTGCGAGAAAGTCGATAATCAACTCCGGTGGCACTCCATATTTTTCTTTAACTTCATCGGGGCCTAAAATAACATTCGTCATCGTGTTGATAAGTGTGATATTGGGCGTAACTAGCTGTGCCATATCTTTATCACCGGTACTGATTAACACATTACGACCATCACTGGCTGCTTTTAATGCCAATGTGCCAATCACATCATCAGCTTCAACGCCAGTAATAGAAAGTAACGGTAAGCCCATAGCTTGAACCATTTCATGCAAAGGCTCAATCTGCTCACGCAGATCATCTGGCATTGGTGGGCGATTAGATTTATATTCCTCATACAACTCATCACGGAATGTTTTGCCTTTAGCATCAAACACAACCGCCACATGACTAGGCTTATACTGAATTATTAGGCTGCGTAGCATGTTTAACACACCATACATCGCCCCTGTGGGTTCTCCTTTGCTATTAGTTAGCGGAGGAAAAGCATGATAGGCACGATAAAGGTATGAAGAGCCATCTACAAGGATAAAGGGGTTTTCTGCTATCTGGACCATAATCTGTTCATCATTGTTCTGAGGTTCATTGATATGACTAGAATGCCACATTGCAACGCAATAGACGAATATTACCTGAGATTATTGACAAACTTCTTATCACGATAGACAGATATAATTATCGGTTAGTCACCGACAATCATTGATTCGAATAAATCAAGCAGATCAATTTTATCTTAATAAAAAGACGATAAATATTATTCGTTTTATACAAAATAATGACTAAAAATAATATAGAAACACCTCAATAATATATGATTATTTATATTCTCTATATTATTTTTAATAAAATACGGTAATAAAATGCGGTATAGTTAATTAATTAAATAATTGCAGTAAGGCAAGCAATAGTACCGAATAGAATACCGGGAGCATTAGCAATCGCAACGGGATATTCTTTACTTTTCACGCCATAATAAGTCCATAATAAACAGTTTATGGCTGCAACAAAAGGCTGGAATGGGCTAGTTTTAATGCCATTAAGATTGTCCATTATTTGTGGAATATAAGAGACATACATACCACAGGCAGTGACTGTTGCTATCCAACTGACTAATGTGACAATATTAATTTCATTTAGCGTGGCGAGTTTCTGTTTAATTTTCCTCATTAATTTATTTATTGGGTTATTCGCTAATCTAATTCCACGATAAGGAACAAGGCTTGTTGAGGTAGATTCATCGAGTAAAGTAAGATTTTCAGGATCTGTTTCGTTTTGCATCACGCCTCCTACTGTTATTTATCCAATATATAAGAATGAATTTTTTATATTGGATAATAAATATAACTATTACCAGTTCTAGCATAAGTAAAAGAATATTGTCAAATAAGCAAAATGGGAGAATAAAGCAGTTAAATTAAATGCTAAATAATCATTATTAACATAAAGTCTACATTTTTCATTATTCTAAGAGGTTAGCTATTTAACATTTCCAAACACTAAGCAATTACACTTAGCAACGGAAAATAATAAACTAAAATATAACAAGTTATTGCTTCTTTATCTAAAAAAATTAGCGCAACACAACCATAAACAAGGAACCAAAAGAGTCAGTTCGTTAATATTGATTTACAGTAATATTACAGACTATTTCCCTGACATTACATTGTTTGTGTTATTCATGAATATCCTGTGGATAACTCTGTGAGTATTTTTGTAACCCTATCTATATTAAGTGATTAAGTCTATTTTCACTTTATTAACATAATTAAAAAATCAATGACTTACGATGCATTACTAATTATATTGAATTAATTAGATATACATCAATTAATGTGGATAGTTATATTATGAAGGAAATATGAAGAATAAAAAAATGGCACTCACAAACAATGGGTGCCATTTTTATCTAACATTGGTAGCTATTTCTACTTATCTATCAATTAGCAATAACTTATCAATTATTTTTTCATCAGTAATTGATTGACGACATCAGAATAAGCTTTTGCATACTCTTCTGGTGATTTAGCACTAATGCCATCATTTTTCATTTTATATTTACCATCAATAACCATTGCCGGTACACCATTAATTTGGAAATCAGTTACCGCATTTTGTTGTTGGCTTACCAATGAGTTAACCACAAAACTATTAATTGCTGCATCATAATCTTCCGCTTTTACCCCTGCATTAATAAAGGTAGTGCGAATATCATCAACAGAGCGAATAGATTGTGTTTCTTGTATTCCTTTAAATAAGGCTGGAGAGACTTGGTCTTCAACACCTAATGCAATAGCAACCGCCCATGCACGGGTCATCTCTTTACCTAACGGCCCTAAGAAGTCAACGTGGTAACGAGCCATTTTGGTGTTTTCTGGTACATTTTTTTCAACTGTGCTATTGACCTTATACACTTCAGAAAACTGATAGCAATGAGGGCAATAAAAAGAGAAAAATTCAACCACTTGTGGAGCACCTGCAACAGGCTTAGAAAGGTTTGTATACTGCTTACCTTCAGAAATATCGGCAGCTGAAACACCAAATGCTAACACCATACTTGCTAACGCCAGCCAAATTTTTTTCATTTCGTATTATCTCCTAAAAATTAATACATTGGGCTAAGTTGTAAAGGTGGCTCATTTAATTGCTCCACTTGCCCTTTAAATAAAGCGAGTTGTTTAAACCAAAAGTCTTGCTCTTGAAACCAAACAAAGGTTCTTGGAAAAGCAGGATCCTTCCAGCGCTTTAATACCCATGCGATATAATGCACCATTCTCATCGCACGTAGAGGTTCAATTAATGATAGTTCTCTCACATCAAAATCTTGATATTCATTATAAGACTCAAGCAATGTATCTAGCTGTATAAGCTGATCTTGCTTTGAGCCACTTAATAACATCCAAAAATCTTGAATTGCACTTCCCATACGAGAATCATCAAAATCAACCATAACGACTTCATCACGCCACAATATATTGCCGGGATGACAATCCCCATGTAGTCGTAATTTTTTCCATGTTGAGTCTGATAATTTAGGACTCACTTCATGAATAATTTTATCAATAGCATCAATAAATTGAGATTTTAATTGCGTTGGAACTAAATCACTTTGTTCAAATTCTAATTTTGGCGCGACCAAATAGTCCGCAACAGACAGTGTCGGCCGATATTGATAGCTCTTTTTTCTACCTATTTGGTGGATACGTCCTAATGTCCGCCCCACCTCTTCAAGCTGAAATAGATTATCAGTTTCATATGCTCTTCCCCCAATACTTGGGAATAATGCAAAATAAAACCCTTCATTAGAAAGATGAACTGTTTCGCCTTTTACCTCGATAGGCGCTGCGACAGAAACCTGTGCCTCTTTTAGCGCTAAAACAAATTCATGTTCTTCTTTTATTTGTGAATAACTCCAACGTTGAGGACGATAAAATTTCACCACATAACGTTGTTTGTGCTCATCCATAAACTGAAAAACACGATTTTCGTAGCTGTTTAATTCCGTCAGCCCTGAATCAGGATAAAACCCAATATTAATTAGCGCATCCCAAATACTATCGGGAGACAATCCTTGAAAATTAAATGAGGCAGATATGGCCATGTCCTATCCTGAAATTAATCTTTAATCACACCGCGAGCACGTAAAATAGCTGTTTTGAAATCTTCTTCATAATCTTTCTTCAGCCCAGGAATAACATCTGTGGGTGCGGTATTGCGCATTTTTAGATGATAGATCAAAATATCATCAGTTAGATCAGCAAGTTGACCTTTAAAACCTGCTTCATCCGCCAGTTTCTGTAATAATTGAACTAAGTTTAAATCAGAATGCTCTTCCCATACTGGGTGCAATAATTCCATCACTTCATTAAGACGGTGACATTTCATACAAAAAATCCTTATTATTAAAATAACAACAAAGTACCAAGTATTCTCTAAGAGAAAAAGACAACCTCTGTCAATCTGCGTAAATATTACGCTTTTTTAAAAAAATTGCTGTTGCTTTACATGTAACCAGAATAAGTTCGTGCTTTCTATTACTATATCGTCTTTACTTGATAAGTATTGTTCGCAATTTTTCGCAAACTCATTCACAAATATTGACTATGAAAAACCAGAATATCACAGGCGGTATACTCGCCGGTGGCCAAGCTACTAGAATGGGAGGCGCTGATAAAGGGCTTCAACTCTTACATGGGCTACCTTTATACCTCCATATTGCCCAAAAGTTATCACCACAGGTTGCCTCTATTCTGATTAGTGCAAACCGTAATCTGGAACGCTACCGCCAAAGCCAGTATCCTGTTATCACCGATGAAACCAGTGATTTTTCCGGTCCTTTAGCTGGAATGCTGGCATTATTAAAACAAGCTCAAACCCCTTGGGTTGTGTTTGTTCCTTGTGATGTCCCCTATTTTCCTAGCAACTTGGTTGAAACGCTCTATCGTCACAAAGGGGATGCCTTAGCCGTCTATGCCGACGATGGGCAGCGAGAGCATCCAACACTGGCACTGTTAAATCGTTGTCTTATTCCAACACTTGAGGCTTATCTCGCTCAAGGTGACCGTAAATTAATGCTATTTATGCGCCAAATCGCCGCTAAACCGGTTTTATTTGCTAATCAGGCCGCAGCCTTTATTAATTTAAACACACCTGAAGATATAGCAAACGCCAATCACATAGCAAAATAGGAGCTCATAAGATGACACAAAATCAGTTACCGCTATTAGGGATCACCGCTTGGAGTGGTACAGGTAAAACAACCTTACTAAAAAAACTTATTCCTTTGTTGCGTAACAGAAATATTCGGGTTGGTATGATAAAACATACCCATCATGATATGGATGTCGATAAACCAGGCAAAGACAGCTATGAACTTAGAAAAGCCGGAGCCGAACAAACATTAGTCGCTAGTCAACAACGTTGGGCATTAATGACCGAAACCCCTGATTTAGCTGAGCTGGATTTGTACTATCTCGCTTCTCGTTTTGATGCGAGTAAACTCGATATGATTTTAGTGGAAGGTTTCAAAACAGAGGCTATCCCTAAAATTGCACTTTACCGTCATATCAATGAGCGAAGTGTTAATGAGTTATTGGATGAGCATGTGATTGCACTAGCTAGTGATAGTGATTTAGACACATCCCTCCCACTGCTAGATATTAATTCGCCAGAAGCTATTGCTGATTTTATTATTCAGTGGCTAACGGAAAAAAAATAGCCATAAAAAACGCTAAAGAAAGTTGCCCTTCTCTAGCGTTTTATAAAATTGGTTTACCTTAAAATAAGGTAAAATACAGGGTGTCTTTATTTAGCAGGACGAACTGCAATCACTTCAATTTCTACACGCCATGCTGGATTAGCCAACTTAGCCACTTGGAATGCTGAACGTGCTGGTAATTGATTGGTTTTTGAAGCGTCATAGAACTTAGAATAACCGTTCATAAAGCCTTTAAAATCCATAGTGCCGTTATTCTCTTCACCACCAACTAAGAATACTTGCATCTTAACCACGTCTTTCATATCAAGACCAAGGTTATTCAGGTTAGTTTTGATTTGTTCTAAAACATTAATAGTTTGCTCTTCGGTATTACCGTAAGAAGCTAATTCACCTTCTGGTGCATCTGCGGATTTCTTAGTAGGCACTTTACCACTTAAGAAAACCAGATTATTACCTGCGTTAATTTCAACTGCTTCTGAAATAGGCATACCGTCTAATTTATGATGCACAACATTCTCCGCTGCATTTGCACTTGCTACACCGAACACGAAAGGTAAAGCAACAAGTAGACTTTTATAGCGCATGAAAACTCCTTAATGTGTTTAATTACAGTAAAACAAGGGTTTACTTCTTAAAACGATCCAAACTAAACGGCGTTGGATCAATAACAGGTTTCTTGCCCATGACAATATCAGCGGTCACTTCGCCCGCTGCCGGGCCTTCTGTCATACCCCACACTGTTGCCGTGTTAATCACTAAGCCTGGGTATTCTTTGACCTCAGAAATGATAGGTAATTCATCAAATGTTGGACTCACAACGGCACCCCAACGTTCAACAACTTCTGATTTTTCAAATACTGGGAATTCTGTTTTCATTCTTTGGAAAACAGCATCTAAGTGTTGCGTATTTTGTGTTGCCGTGGCAACTCGGAATTGTTCGAATGGTGTTTTTTCATCTAAATTCCAAGAGGTCGGCATTTTAAATGAATTAAATAGATCTTCACCAATAGAGAATTCCAACGGTAACTCTCCGCCACCTAATAAGTGCATAAATTTAGGCCCTAGCAGGAAGCTATCTTTGACTATTGAACTCGTAAAGATACGTGGTGCAACGGCATAAGTACCATCCGCTTGTTCGCGGAAATGAATACCATTAGGTAAATGCACATTACCACGTGGTGCACCAGGAACCCCTGAGACACGTTGTTGTGATAGATATACATTGAGCGTTGGGATATCAATACCCATATTGCCCATAAATAAACGCGACCAGATACCCCCGGCGAGTACAACTTGAGACGTTTTAATCGCCCCTTTCTCACTCACCACATCAGAGATTTTACCACCCGCAGTTTCAATACCTCTTACTGCACAGTTGGTATAAATTTTCACACCGATTTGTTTGGCATAACGAGCGAGTGCAGGTGTGCCTGTTTCAGGATCAACAGAGCCTGAATCTTCTTCAAATGCAGCAACAGTCCATGGCGTTTGAGCACCGACTAAGCGATTTGATAGCTCTTCACCTTTAATGATGCGAGTATTTAATGGTGTATCAAAACCTGCCGCTTCTTTAGCTGTTTTGATCCACGCTTGAGCTTTATCTAATGCTTTTTCATCCGCCAGCGCTTCTACACGACCTTGAGTACGATAACTGGTATCTGCACCAATTTTCTCATTCATGCCACGCCATAATATTTTCCCATAATGGTGTAATGGGAAGATTTCTGGCGATGTTTGGTAACTAATAATTTGGCTGTATGCACGGCCTGATTGCTCACCGGCAATCTGACCCTTTTCTAAGATAGTGACACTCATACCACGTTCAGCAAGGTTAATAGCGGTCATGATCCCTTGAATACCGGCACCAATAATCACTACATCTGCTTCTTTAGGAAGAGCCCCTTGCGTACCTTCAACAAATGATGCTCTTGATTTAGCTTCCACAAATTTGCCGTCACGGCGAACCATTGGAACTAAAGCCGCACCACCTGCTAAAACGCCCGCAGCACCAACACCTAAAAGTAGCTTTCTCCTTGAAATGTTCATCTTTTACCTCAGTAATAGTCTTACTATTTATATTGTTATTAGATTATTTTTTAGAGGCTTTATAATATCATGTTTTATTATAATGTTAATGAATATAATAATTTGTTAATAATACTAATAAGACATAATACCATTAGAAACATTATGGTTACTTATAAAAAAAAACCTATTGATAATAAAGTGGAACAAAAGAGTCGAAATAAGTATTAACTTGAATTAAAAGGAAAAGTATGTCTTAGATGGAGGTATTGATAAGAAAGGGCATAAATATTTTATTAACATTTAACGACTGATGTTGTATTTAAAGCGACCATTTATGCAGATAAAATAAATAGACTCGATAGCACGATTAGCTAAAATAAAAAGCGAATACCACTATAGTAGTACTCGCTTTTTAATTAAATGTGAAAAAATTAACGCATTGTCACAAATTCTTCCGCCGCCGTTGGGTGGATAGCAACAGTATCATCAAAATCTTTCTTCGTGGCACCCATTTTTAATGCCACTGCAAAACCTTGCAACATTTCATCCATGCCAAAACCAATACCGTGGATACCGACAATTTTTTCTTCAGCACCCACACAGACTAATTTCATCCGACAAGGCTGACGATGGCGTGTCACTGCACTATACATGGCAGTAAAAGAAGATTTATAGACTTTCACTTGCTCAGCGCCATATTGCTCAATAGCTTGAGGTTCCGTTAAACCCACAGTACCAATAGCTGGGTGACTAAATACCACTGTTGGAATATTGGTATAATCTAAATGTTCATTAGGTTTATTATTAAATAATCGCTCTGATAAACGACGTCCAGCGGCTACCGCAACAGGGGTTAATTCTACCGCACCTGTGTTATCACCTACGGCATAAATACCGGGCACATTGGTATTTTGGAATTTATCAACCTGAATATACCCTTTTTCATTTAGCTTAACACCCGTAGCCGCTAAATTGATATTATCTGTAGCAGGTTCACGACCAATTGCCCAAATTAAAGTATCTACCGTCTGCTCTAAGCCATTTTCAAGTTGTAACGTTAAGCTACCGTCGGCATTTTTAACCACAGCTTTAGGAACTGCATGGGGGTGTAATTTAGGCCCTTCCGCTTCCATTACTTCCACCAGCGTATCGACGATTAGTGGATCAAAACTACGTAATGGTGCATGTTTACGCACAAATAAGTGTGTTTCACTCCCTAACGCATTTAATACACCCGCTAATTCAACAGCAATATAGCCGGCACCCACAACAGCAACACGTTTTGGTAATGCGCTAAGTTCGAAGAAACCATCAGAGTTAATACCATATTCAGCCCCTGGAATGTTTGGCTGAATAGGACGGCCTCCCGTGGCGATAAGTATATTATCTGCGGTAATTTTTTCACCGTTTACTTCAATAGTATGCGCATCAACAAAACGGGCAAAGCCTTGGATAACATCAACTTTATTATTACCTAATACACGTTCATAAGATTGGTGGATACGATCAATATAAGCAGTACGGCTACTGATTAATGTATCCCAATCAAAACGGTTTACTGTAGTATCAAAACCATAATCAGGACCGTATTGATGAATTGCTTCGGCAATTTGCGCAGCATGCCACATCACTTTTTTCGGGACACAACCGACATTAACGCAAGTGCCACCTAGCGCTTTCGCTTCAATTAATGCACATTTTTGGCCATACATAGCCGCTCTATTGATTGATGCGATGCCACCACTACCGCCACCGATGGCGATATAATCGTAATGTTTGCTCATAATTGATCTAATCCATTTATCTGTAGAAAAATAGGTACCTAACAGGCTAATTCTTTCATGTAATAAAGTCTATTATGACAAATTTTATTACTTAGCAGGTTAGGTTTTCGCTTTTACAGTAATAGGTAAAACAGTAATAAATGACTTATTCTGGTACAACCCATTCAACTAATGTGTGTCCAGTACCTTCAGGAACCAAGGTTTTATGTAGCCAAGGCAAGATAGACGCCATTTGTGATGCCAATTTCCAAGGTGGGTTAATAACAATCATACCTGATGCTGTCATACCTAGTTGATCACTATCTGGTTTCACTGCCAACTCAATTTGCAGAATTTTACGAATACCGGTGGCCTCTAGCTCTTTTAGCATCCGTTTAATTTGTTGGCGATGCACAACAGGATACCAAATTGCATAGGTCCCGGTGGCGAAACGTTTATAGCCTTCCACAATGCCTTTAACAACCGCACTATAATCTTGTTTAAGTTCATAAGGTGGATCAATTAAAGCAAACCCACGACGACTGGCGGGAGGGAGTTTTGATTTTAATTGTCCAAAGCCATCTTCCCGACACACTCTTACACGTTTATCGCGAGAAAATTCCGTACGTAACAAAGGGAAATCGGTAGGATGTAATTCAGTTAGCATTAACAGATCTTGCTCACGCAATAATTTAGCAGCCAATAAAGGAGAGCCGGGATAATAACGTAACTCATCAGATGTATTTAACGAACCGACCGCCTCCAAATAAGGCAAGATAAGTTCAGGCACCTCTTCTTGTTGCCATAAGCGTGCAATGCCTTCTAAGTATTCTCCCGTGCGAGTCGCATGTGCATTGGTGAGCTGATAACGTCCAGCGCCAGCATGAGTATCCAAATAAAGAAACGGTTTTTCTTTCTCTTTTAAAGACTCAATAATCAGGGTTTGAACAATATGTTTTAATACATCGGCGTGGTTGCCAGCGTGGAAACTATGACGATAGCTCAGCATTCTTTATCTTCCGTTAGAAATGGGCATAGCAAAGTAATTAACTTACTCTGAAAAGAGTGAATAAGCTAAGTGTATCAGAAAAAGCTGAACTTCTTTATTGAAAGAAAAAGAAACATTGAGTCTTGGCAGGCAGAGGTTATGATAAATCAATATTTAACTTAAGTCAGATAAAGGAATAGAATGAAAAAATATATTTTTACTGCAATTATTCTTAGTTTAACAGCTAGTTATGCATCAGCAGAAACAGCGGTTAATGGTTGTGACATCAAAAAACAGAATATTCAACGACAAATCGACTATGCCAAAATGCATGGTAATCAATATCGAGTACAAGGCTTAGAGCGAGCACTTAATAAAGTAGAACGTTATTGCACTCCAGAAAAGGTTGTTGAAGATACCCGCCTAGAATTACGTGAAAAACAACTGGAAGTGAAAGAGCGTGAATTAGAATTAAAAGAAGCACAACTTAAGGGAGAGCGCGATAAAATTACTAAAAGAGAAGATAAACTTGCGCAAGCAAAAGCTGAGTTGAAAGCAGCTGAAGAAGAGTTAGAGCTACTCACAAAAAAATAATGCCCCGTAAATTCCCATTATGTTAAGCCATATAATGGGAATTATTATTCATTCGAACTACCTGCTAATCATAGGTTTGCTTAGATAAAAAGCGCATAACTGTTAAAAATATCATCATACTTAAGCCAAAGCAGACAACTCTGCTACCCTAATAGATAGCTAATGATAATAAGCATTAAGTTATGTAATAGGCATAACCTTATGCTATTTTTCAATAATCATTATCATAATAGTACTCAATTCTTAAGAATGGACTGATTTAATTAAAGAGGATATATGTCAGAAGAGACACAGAAAAAGGCATCCAATAAAAACACTCAACTGACTCAGCCCATTAAGCATGGGTTAGAAAAAGGGCTTCATGGTGGAAAAAAAGCCATTGGTATTGGTATAAAATTCACTAATTTTGTTACCAACATTCCCTTTATTGCTCACCTTATTCGAGCGGCAGAGCGTTTTACTGACCGAATGGGAAACCAGTTTGGTGCGGCTATCACTTACTTCTCATTTTTATCATTAATTCCTGTACTAATGCTCTCTTTTGCTTGTGCAGGTTTTATTTTAGCTTCAAATCCTGATTTGTTGGCCAAATTAATCACGGGGGTTGCCAATAGTATTGATGATCCAACCTTAGCCTCAACCGTTCAACAAAGTATTGATACTGCGGTTCGTCAACGTACAACCGTAGGTTTAACAGGGTTAGCCATCGCCTTGTATTCTGGTGTTAACTGGGTCGGGAACTTACGCCAAGCCATTTTGGCTCAGTCTCGCCCGATATGGGAACGCAACAAAGAGGATCAAGAAAAAATTTACTTTCGTTATTTTCGCGATTTTTTAGCCCTTATCGGTTTACTTGTTGCACTTGTTATCACTATTACACTAACCTCCGTTGCTGGCTCCGCACAAAAATTGATTGTGCATACATTAGGTTTAGATGGTATTGAATGGCTCACACCTGCTTGGACAACCATTGGTTTAACTATCTCTATTAGTGCCAATTATCTGTTATTTTTGTGGATATTGTGGATCTTACCTCGTCACCAACCTAAACGTATCTCATTATTAAAAGGAACGCTTATCGCCGCAATTGGCTTTGAGATCTTAAAGTCGGTGATGACATGGTTATTACCTAGATTAGCCAGTTCACCTTCTGGTGCAGCTTTTGGCTCTGTGATTGGTTTAATGGCTTTCTTCTACTTTTTTGCACGACTAACACTCTTTTGTGCCGCTTGGATTGCAACAGATGGACCTAATATGCGCAAAGAAAAACACAAGAGTGAAACGCAATCTATCACCTAAAATTGTAACCTCACGAGATAGGGTTAATTCCCTGCATTAACCACCTATCAATAATGTAAAACGTAATAAGGAAAAATAAATGCCATACGTTAATATTAAAATTACCCGCGAAGGTGCAACAGCAGAACAAAAAGAACAATTAATTGCTGGGGCAACACAGCTTTTAGTGGATGTGTTAGGCAAAAATCCTGCGACAACTGTCGTCGTTATCGATGAAGTTGATACAGATAACTGGGGGATAGGTGGTAAAACAGTAACCGATTTACGTGCCAGTGCAAAAAAATAAGCTAGCGGTTTAACATATAACGATAAAAAAGCTGAAAATAGCGTTAGGCTATTTCCAGCTTTTATTTATTAAGTTAATGCCGTACTACTTATCTATTTTGTCTGTTGTGCATCTGCCTGCACCGAAGCTTTTTCACCAGTAGTTAACGATGTTTTAGCCGTGTTTGAGCTATTCGCTGTTTCTGGGTGAACTTGCTTTTCAAATTGCACACGCAATTCACCCAAGTTTACCGTTGGCGTCTCGCTACTTTGCGTTAATACAAAAGTGATATCCTCAGATAGAATTCTCGATAACTCTTGATTTAACATCTCTTTCGTTAAACCCGATAAAAATGCTTGGCGTAAACGCTGATATTGCTCTGGTGGAATATCAATAATATTGCTTTGCTGAGACAATAAACGCTGATTAATTAAGATAGAAGTACTTGTTTTGGCATAACGCGCAAACAATTGAGTGAGTTGAATTTGCTTTTCTTGAAGTAAATCTTGATACAATTCATCACTGACACCTTGATTACGTAATTCGCCAAGCTCTTCCCCCACCCAAGTGGCAAGTGCAGGAATATTTGCCGTTGCTGTATCAACATTTAACGAGCAACTGGCTCGTTGATATTGCACTCGACAATCGATATTCACCTGCGTACTTTCTTTTTCTTTACGTTGTTCGAGACTACGACCTAAGTGCACAAAAATCACTTCACGCGCTAAATCACTTAACCAATAACGGCTCAGTGTGTCAGAATCTTTCACTGGTGACCAATCTAGATCCCAAATAAGAGAGATTTGGTCATTTTTTCGCATGGGTTCTTGCACATACAATGTTTCTGGTTTCATATCGGCAAGAACGGGCACAGGCACAGGTGTCACGCGTTTTCCTTCCAGAGAAGAAAATGCCTGATTAATACTTTCGGTTAAGATACGATTATCAACATTACCCGCAATATATAACGTCATCATATCTGGGGTATACCAACGCTGTTGATAATCTGATAACTCTTTTGTATTTACCGAATGATTAACCGGTTTACCTGGATTATGGCCTTTTAGATTTGAGCCTTCTAGACGTGAACGCCAGATAGGATCATCAATATTAGCGGGAAAAGTCACCACCGGAAGCGGTGATTGAATCGCATTTCGAACCGCATCTTCTGTATATTGTGCCGGTTTTGCTATGCCCGCCAATAATGCAAAGGCATCTTTTAATAATTCAGGCTGGTTATTAGGCAAGCTTAAGTTATAAACCGTAAAGTCATAAGAGACGATCATCGGTGGCAATGGATAATCAGGATCGAATGCATTTTTCCAAAGATTATCGCGTTTTTCTGGTGTTAATCCGGTGTTTTCTAACACATTCAGTTTTGACACCAGAGATGAAAACCCTGTTTCACTGCGCTTTTCTGATAAAGAGCCCGTATTCACTAATAAGCGAATTTGGATCCTATCATTTGGGCGTTGTGGTGTTTGTAAAATTTGCCATTGGAAACCATTTGCGAGTCGCCCTTCTTGCCAAGCAGGATCAGGCTGCAGTGCTTCAGCTTGAACCTGACAAATAGCAGCGCTGAACATAACGCTTCCCAATAAAATTCGTGTCATTGCACCCTGCATGTGAACCTCTGTTTTATTAATCCTTGGTATTAAACCACTTATGAGGTTTAACAATAAATGCCGGAAGACATGTTAGATGTAAAATGTCTGTATGTTGCGTTGTCATCTTTATCACCACAGAACGCTAAAATAAAATCACTCACGTGATTAGAGTCATAGTGGTGTAAGAAGGTTCAGATATCTGACTCTTTTTGATCAGATTTTTGTTGATTATATCCTTTAATCAGCAAACCAATCTCATCATCACGATGAGATTCTGAACACGACAACATCGAAACCTGATTACTTTTATTAAGAGTCACAGCAATGTGGCGCAACGGTTTTACCATAATACGATTAATACACCAGCTAATTGCAATAGTGAGGATAAGACCCATTAATAAATAAGTCGTCAACATCAGTGCGACAGTATTACTCGCAAAACGATAAAAACGGTTAGTATCTGCCTGTAAAATAAGATGACTGGTATAGGCTTTATCGTCAGCGGAGGTAATACCTAAAGGCTGTAAAGGGATAGTCACTTCAACAGGGATGCCAAACAGCCAACGTGAAAATTGAGAAACTGATTTTTTCGGTGCAAAATCTAAGTTCATCACCTGAACATTTTCGGGTTGTGTCACAATCGCTTTACCCAGTATCCCGGTCGTTTTTAAACTAATGATCAGTTGTTTGGCATCATTTAAATCTGAACGCAATAGCGCATCAGCTAGCGGTTGTTGTATACTGACTGCCGCATTAAATAGCTGATTTTGATAATCTTCTCGGCGTTGATCAATCAAATAAACAAGCTGAATACTAATAAAAATAGCAATAGTCACCAACGTGACACCTGCAACAGCTGCCATCTGTTTGATTGTTAGTGAACGTTTGAGATGAGGTTTCATCAGTGCTATTTCCAGTAACCATGCTTGAACAACGGTGATTATACTGTATTTTTTCGATTATGTATCACAATCAATAAAGAAAAAACACACGAAAGCCTGCATCTCTACTTAGGTTAAAATCAATAAAAAGAATTATCTGGCTATAAATACAAATAGCCAGATAATATTCATCTTTTTAAGATGATAATTTTATTACTCTTTTAATTGTTATTATAAAATATCATCATTTAAATTATTTAGTTTTATGTGGGTTAATATCGAAAATAACCTTATCATTCTCCGTTATCTTGCTAGCAAACTTAAATAAGCTATATTTATTAATTAAATAAGTTTTAAACTGACCTTTAATATTAATTTCATTATCAGCTATCAAATCTATATAAGTTTTGCTTAATCCATCATCTGAAAGAGTTTCTTTAAATTTAACATCTGTTATATTTATGTTATCTCCATGTGCAAAAATTTGACCAAAACCAAGCATAGATAGTTTATTTAAATTAATATCATTAAGCTTATTTTTATCTAAGCTATTATCGTCGTTACCATCTCCTATCGGGATATTTCGATAACCTAAAAATCTGATACTACTATTTATCAGAGCAAATCTACCCGAGTAGTTATTATCTTGATGGGCATTAAATGAGACACCAGAATTTCTGACATAAGAAATTGTTTTATCAATATCAACATTAATATTTCTCGCATTAAATAAAACTTCGCTATTTATAATAGCTAGTTTACCTTTAAAGTTAATATTGTCACTTTCTATATATTGAAGTGCTGATCCTATTTCTTTACCCTCAGCCTCCAACTTTCTTTTTTCTGCTTGTTTAGCTTCATCGATTTTAAGAACAGCACTCTGGATCTTGTTATATTCTGCTTGCTGTTGATCAGCAACTCTCCTAGCTTCAGCAGCTAGTTCTCTTATTTTCTTTAGTCTATTTTTATGTATATTATGAGGCTCTAACTCCATTATTTTTTCTTCTAATGCCTCTAATTCTAATGCTATTTCAGCTGATTTTTTTGCATCTATTTCAAGAAAATATAACTTCATAGATGCTAACATGAACATTAGATCTACTTCATTATATGCTCTAAATTCATTTTTTTTATTAATAATTCCGAATACTGATTTTTCATTAGCATTAATTTCTTTATTACGAATGATATTGATTTTTTTAGTGATTAGATCCCCATCAAGATTAAAAATGCCACCTTGTAGAGAGAAAAGATCTGTTTTTAATAAACTATTTTCTAAAATAGAGAAGCCTTCTTGATTATCTTTAGATAGCTCTTTTCCTTGGTCACCTTTCCAATCATAATCAACAAAACTAACCGTTTCATAGCCATTGATCACATTAAAAACTGGAATTTTATTTTTACCCAATATATTAATACGATTAGAAAAAACATTGATTGTTTGTTTTTCATTGAAATTATTAACATTCTTTAGATTAACATAACCATCTGATAAGTGAATTTTTTTGCCTGTAATACTATCTAACTTCCCTGAAATTAACATCACCTTATCTGAACCTGAAAATTGACATCCGTAGCAATCAATTCCATTTGGATTGGCGATAATCAATTCTGCATCTTGTCCTAAAACAGAGATTTTACCCTCTAATGAACTCGTTTTTTTTGAAGTCACTTCGTTAAGAATAACTTTTGCTTTTGCCTCGCTATTATCAATATGAACGCCTTCTTTTCCAACATTAAATTGTTCAAAATAGTTAACTGATAAATTCATATCGTTTGCTTTGTTGATAGAAATAGTTTCTGAACCATCTCCATTCTTGCTCACTGTTGTGTTTGCAGATTTTCCTGCATCTACAATAACGTTATTGGCTACTGCACTATTATGTATAAAAGCAAATGAAATAGAGATAACTAGAAGATTTAATGATGGCAATTTTTTATAAAACATAACGTCCCTTTTATTTAGTAAATTTAAAGGGAGACTAAATAATAAGAAACGCTAGTCATATAAAAATAAGAACAACACATAATATCATTGTTCTTATTTTATAAACCAAATTTATCAATCTATTGATTAAAACTCGCCGTGATCTTGCTCTACGGCAAAACAAGCAATCAACTGCCCATGATACTCTTTTAAAGTCGGTTGTAATTGTGTACACATTCCAAATGCGCGCCGACAACGAGCAGCAAAAGCACATCCTGGTGGTGGATTTAACGGACTAGGTAATTCACCCGTTAATTTAATTCTCTCTCGCCTTAATGTCGGTGTTAATCTTGGTGTTGCTGATAATAACGCTTGGGTGTAAGGATGTTGTGGGTTTTCAAATATCTGTGCTTTAGTGCCCTTTTCAACACAGCGCCCTAAATACATCACCACCACTTCATCTGCAATATGTTCAACAACGGAAAGATCATGGGAAATAAAAACATAAGAAAGTCCCATCTCTTGCTGGAGATCCATCATTAAATTAAGCACCTGAGCTCGCACAGAAACGTCTAGGGCAGATACAGGCTCATCAGCAACCACAATATCAGGTTCAAGCATTAAACCACGGGCGATAGCAATACGTTGGCGTTGTCCTCCTGAAAACATATGCGGATAACGACTATAGTGCTCAGCCTTTAAACCTACTTTCGCCATCATAGAAAGTACTTTTTCTTTACGATCTTGTGCACTTAACGTGGTATTAATTAATAGAGGCTCTTCTAATATTTGCCCCACTTTCTTACGTGGATTTAATGATCCATAAGGATTTTGAAAGACAATTTGGATCTTTTGGCGCCGTAATTTTTCCGCAGATTTATCTTTAACTAATAAATTTTGCCCTTGATATGAAAGCTCTCCTGAGGTTGGTACTTCAATCATCGTTAATAATCGACCTAAAGTAGACTTACCACAGCCAGACTCTCCAACCACGGCTAACGTTTTTCCTCGCTCGAGCTCAAAAGAGACGCCATCTAGTGCCTTAACGGTTTTTTCCTTCGTAAAAAGTCCACCTTTAACGCTGTAATATTTGGCAAGATTAACCGCTTTTAATAAAGGCACTGCAGTATTCGGATTAACATTAGCCATATGTTGGTCTCCCTGTATCATCCAATGGTGTATGACATTTCACTCGATGTTTACCTATCTCTTTCAATTCGGGCTCTATCTGAAAACAAGTATCCTGTGCATAGGGGCAACGAGGATTAAGTAAGCACCCCATCGGTCTATCATAACGTCCCGGAACCACGCCCGGTAATGACTCAAGCCGAGCTTTATCACTCGCAAATTCAGGTAATGCTTTTAATAAAGCTTGCGTATAAGGATGGCGAGGCGCTTTGAAAATTTCTGTTGCGAGGCCTGATTCAACAACTTGCCCTGCATACATCACAATAATGGTATCTGCAGCTTCTGCGACTAATGCCAAATCATGAGTAATTAACACTAACGCCATATTTTCTTGTTTTTGTAATTCAAGTAATAGCTCGATAATTTGCGCTTGAATGGTGACATCAAGAGCAGTAGTTGGCTCATCAGCAATCAATAATTTAGGTTGGCAAGCAATTGCCATCGCAATCATCACCCGTTGGCTCATTCCACCCGACAGTTGATGAGGATAAACATTTAAACGTGATGCGGGATCAGGAATACCCACCAGCGTTAATAGATCAATCGCCCGCTGTTTACGCGTACGATGACTTCCTCCTTGATGAACTTTGAGGGCCTCCATAATTTGATAACCGACCGTAAAACAAGGGTTAAGGCTTGTCATCGGATCTTGAAATATCATGGCAACCTCAGCACCAACCAAATCACGACGTTCAGATTCAGAAATTTGCATCAGATCACGTCCATCAAATTGCAAGGCTTCTGCTGATACTCGACCGGGAAAATCAATAAGCCCCATAATCGCTAATGAACTAACTGATTTCCCTGAGCCAGACTCGCCAACAATGCCCACCACTTGACCTTCTTCTACTTGATAACTGATCCGGTCTACCGCTTTAAACGGAGTATCTTCATCACCAAAGTGAACTGATAATTGATTTATATTTAATAACGCCATGCTCTTACTCCGTTACTGCTTTAATTTTGGATCGAGTGCATCTCGTAGACCGTCACCCATTAAGTTAAAGGCTAAAACCGTCAACAAAATAGCTAACCCCGGAAAAGTCACTACCCACCATGCACTTTGGGTAAATTGCAGTACATCAGATAACATGGTTCCCCATTCTGGTGTCGGTGGCTGTGCGCCCATTCCCAAAAAACCTAAGGCAGCCATATCTAAGATGGCATTAGAAAAACCTAAAGAGGCTTGCACAATTAAAGGAGCAAGGCAGTTAGGCAAGATATTGATAAACATTTGGCGTATAGAGCCTGCTCCCGCAACACGAGACGCCACAACATAATCACGGTTAATTTCTGTTAACACTGCCGCACGCGTCAGTCGAACATAATGAGGTAGGGCAACAAAGGTTAAAGCGATTGAAGCATTAATAATCGAAGGCCCAAAAATAGCCACTAACACTAATGCTAATAAAAGACTGGGTAATGCCAGCATAATATCAACTACGCGCATAATGGCGATATCAACGATGCCACCAAAATAGCCAGCCATTAAACCTAAAATAATGCCTAAAATCAGCGAAAGTATAACGACAATGCAACCAACGAGTAATGAAAGACGCGCACCATACATTAAGCGAGAGAGAATATCCCGCCCAACATCATCAGTACCTAAAATAAAACTCCAGCTTCCTCCTTCTTGCCATACAGGGGGCGTTAGAAGAAACTCACGAAACTGCTCATTAGGTGCATGAGGCGCTAAAACGCCTGCAAGGGCAGCTATCAACAGCATAATGACAATATAAATTAAGCCAACAACCGCCCCTTTATTTTGTTTGAAATAGTGCCAAAACTCTTGAAAGGGGGTCATTGGCACCGGTGCACTAATGACCGGTGTTACGTTATTTTCAGCCATGATGCACTCCTTATTTCTTATGACGGATACGTGGGTTAACAATGCCATATAGCACATCCACTAATAGATTCACGAAAATGATCATAGTGGCAATGAGCAATACTCCCCCTTGAACAACAGGGTAGTCTCGACGTTGTAGAGCATCAATTAACCAGCGACCTAAACCCGGCCATGAAAAAATAGTTTCTGTCAGTATCGCTCCGGCTAGCATCGTACCAACTTGTAAACCAATCACCGTCACAACAGGTAACATTGCGTTACGTAATGCATGGATCAAAATCACTCGTGCACGACTTAATCCTTTTGCTCTGGCAGTGCGAATATAATCTTCTCCCAATACTTCCAACATTGCCGAACGCGTCATGCGCACAATAACCGCTAATGGAATAGTCCCAAGCACAATGGCCGGTAAAATAATATGGTGTAGCGCATCAAGAAAATCACCTTCTTCCCCCCAAAAGAGCGTATCAATCAACATAAATCCCGTTAGTGGATAGCTATCATCTAGAAAGACACTATCCGCCAATCGGCCTGATACAGGTGTTAGATCAAGCTTCACTGAAACGAGCATAATCAGCATGATCCCCCACCAGAAGATAGGCATAGAATATCCTGCAAGTGACACACTAATTGCCGTATGATCAAAAATAGAACCTCGTTTTACTGCCGCAAGCACCCCAACAGGAATGCCCACTGAAACAGCAAAAATCATGGCACAAATACCTAGCTCTAAGGTTGCTTTAAATCGTGGCAAAAATTCATCCCAGACAGGAATACGACTTTTTAGTGAAATACCTAAATCACCGTGCATAATGCCGTTAAGGTAATTTAAATATTGTTGCCATAGCGGTTTATCTAGTCCTAATTCCGCCATTAAATAAGCGTGACGCTCTGGTGATAATCCACGCTCTCCCGCCATAATCATGACCGGATCACCCGGAATAAGATGGACAAAAATAAAGGTTAATAACGTAATTCCGATAAACGTTGGGATCACGAGCCCCAAACGCTGAAGGATAAATTGCAGCATATCCTAATTCTCTTTTTACACATCAGCTAAAAGATAGCGCTGATAAATCAGGGGAAAGCCCCTGCGCTCACAGTGTACTGAATGTATTGATTATTATTGGATAGCGGTACTTCTCTAAACGCTCAGAGAAGTACCGTGGTAAAGATAACTCAGCTCGTTAATATCACGACTATTTTAGAGAGACATTATTAAAGTGGTGTTTACCTAATGGGTCGACCACATAGTTCTCTACTTTTTTACTGATTGGTTCATATACCGTGGAGTGAGCAATAATCAGTGCTGGCGCTTGGTCATGCATCACCACTTGAGCTTGCTTATATAACTCAACACGCTTATCGTGATCTGCCGTGATCCGCGCAGGCTGGATCAGATCTTCAAACGGCTTATAACACCATTTCGAGTAGTTAGAGCCTTGCTCTTTCGCAGCGCAACTAAACAGTGTGGCAAAAAAGTTATCAGGATCACCGTTATCTCCCGTCCAGCCCATCATTACTGCTTGGTGTTCACCTGATTTAGCACGTTTCAGATATTCACCCCACTCATAACTAACGATCTTGGTTTTCACACCAATTTTTTCCCAGTCAGCTTGTACCATTTCAGCCATACGGCGGGCATTAGGGTTATATGGTCGTTGCACTGGCATCGCCCATAAATCGATAGTAAAGCCATCTGCAAGGCCGGCTTCTTTTAACAGTGCTTTGGCTTTTTCCGGGTTATATTCATAATCGACGATGTCATCGTTATAACCCCACATTGTCGGTGGAATAAGATTCTTCGCTTTCTGGCCTGCGCCTTGATAGACAGCTTCAATAATGGCGTCTTTATTCACCGCCATACTTAATGCTTGACGTACTTTTTGGTTATCAAGCGGTTTTTTCTCCACATTAAAAGAGATATACCCCACGTTTAATCCGGGTTGTTCCAGTAGCTGGATATCTTTATTTTGTTTCATCTTGGCGATATCAGCAGGATTTGGGTAAGGCATTGCCTGACATTCGTTCTTTTGTAATTTGGCATAACGAACTGAAGCATCTGGCGTAATAGAGAAAACTAAACGATCTATATCAGGTTTTTTCCCCCAATATTTATCATTCGCTTTATAAAGAATACGTGAGTCTTTTTGATATTGTTGCAGTTGGAAAGGTCCCGTACCAATAGGATTGAGATCCACTTTCTCAGGAGTCCCTGCTTTCATCATATTATCTGCATACTCGGCAGAAAGAATAGATGCGAAGTCCATTGCCATATCAGCCAAGAAAGGCGCTTCTGAACGGGTAAGTACAAAGCGAACCGTATTGTCATCCACTTTTTCGATCTTCTCGATCATATTATTCATATCCATCCCAGTGAAATATTCATAACTTCCACCAGAGACTTTATGATAAGGATGATTTGGATCCATTTGACGCATAAATGTATATATCACATCATCTGCGTTAAATTCACGAGTGGGCTTAAACTCTTTGTTGCTATGCCAACTAACCCCTTTACGTAAATGGAAAGTATACACCTTACCATCATCGCTCACTTCCCAACTTTCAGCTAAGCCGGGAGTAATTTCAGTGGTGCCGAGTTTAAACTCAACTAAGCGATCATAAAGCGGTACTGAGCTTGCGTCATAAGTCGTACCTGAGGTAAATAGTTGAGGGTTAAATCCTTCCGGTGAGCCTTCTGAACAGTACACTAATGTTTTCGCTTGCACACCTGCTGAAATAGCCAAAGCGAGTAAGCCGATTGTAGCGGTTAGCAACCCTGTCTGTTTTTTGGAGCTTCTCATCATTATTCTCCGTCATTATTCTGTTGTGTTTTTTGGTTTCCTGTTTAAAAACGGAATACCTTTTTATTTTGTCATTGTTCAATTAACCAACTGTATTCGTTTCCGTCAATAAGGGGCTTTACCCCAAAATGAACAAGTTGCAAACATAAACGAAACAAATACCAAACAATTACAGGATAAAAATTGGACAAATTGATTTAATGGTAGAGAATTAAACCACACATTAAGTAAGTCTTAAGTTAAATGACTATTTAAAAAAAAACGATATTTTGTGATTGAACGCTTAAATATTAAACGAATATATTGAAATGAAACAAAGAAGTGGGTGGTTTATTCTGTTAGTAGTGAAGAATAACACCAGTATATAGAAGATAATCAGCGCAATACTCCGTTAATCCAAAGAGAGAAAAATACCTTTTTCTCTCTTTGACTACTAGTATGCTATATAAGCCAATAATCTATAGTTATTTATTAAATAATTTATAAAAACAGTAGTAAAAAATATAAAATAAATCACCATAATCAGAAGTTAAATTGGGTATTAAAATTAAACTGCGATCCTGTTGCTTCTCGACTAGAAGGGGCTGATAACGGTATGCTCCATACTAACTGATAACTTAGTTTCTTAAAGCTACCTTCTAATCCTATTGCCGCACCAACTAAATATTTATTTTTATTATAAAAAATATTTTTTCTATCTTCTGAAACGGAACCATAATCTATGGCGGAAAATAGCATTTGGTTATTCAAAGGTGTAAGCCAAGTAACTTTATGTCGGGAAACAAACTGATTGGCATCAGAATAACCTTTGCCGGACTCAAAACCATACACGCTATACAGACCACCAATGGTTGCTTTATCAAGCAATCCATCAATATCTGAGCGAGTCAGTTGGAATATCATTTCTGGTTGATAAAAAAATTGCTGTGAAGTGATTTTAAAAGGAATTAATGCATCAAAATTAAGATTAAAAATGGGTACACCATTAAGGGAATCTATTGGTGATAGTCTTGCGCCAGGAATATAAACACTCTGCTTATAATGAAGTTTAGCATTAAGGTAACCCCCTCTCATAAAGCGATAATTTTGCTCAATACCCGCATTAACATAAGGACTGCGACGCTCATGGACTGATAAGCGATAGCCTGACACTTCATTGCGATAAGTGTAATATTGTATTCCACCACTTAAAGTCACCGTACGCTGTGTTGAAGGTCTAAATTGGCGCTGGATCTCAAAAGAAAGAAGCTGTTGACGCGTTTTTTGTAACTCTTTTGTCACTTCAGAGACTCTCATTTTTGAACCAATATCATAACCAAATAATGTCGCACGCCAATAATGATAAGGTACTTGCCATAAAAAGATCTGCTTTTTGATGCCTCTTGATTTTAAGGTATCGAGTTGACTTGAAAAAATAACCATTAAAGTATCATTAAGTTGCGCTAGATTACCAAAGCTTAGCCTTGTAGTACCAAATAGATCTCCGTAAATTTTCTGCTCCTTATTATCAATCGATACCGAGCCTGCCATTGTCCTTTTTCCCACTTGAGAAAGAGAAATAATTGACTCATGTTCTTTTGACGAGGGTTCTATCTGAATTTTGACATTACTATTAGGACGGGATCTGAAATTGTCAGCCCCCTGTTCAATATCTTTAACGTTTAAAATATCACCTTTTTTGACAGGCACTGCCTGTGAAATCAAATAGCGTTTATCTGTCGGGGCTTCGGAAACAATGTCTTGCACTCTCCCGACATTTAATGTGATATCCAATACCTCGTCATCGGCATAAAGATCAACTTTACCCACCTCACTGGTCACATAACCTGCATCATAAAGCAGCGCATTCAGAATATTGATATCTTGTTCTAACAATGCCTGTGACTGACAATGCCCAACTAATTCAGCTTGCCATTTTGCCACTTGGCGTTGCAGTGATGGGGAAGAAAACTCATCGAGATGATGGAGTTTTACCTGTTTGATTGAAAAACAATGCACAGAAGGTGTGATAAATTCCCTTTTATTTTGTGGTGCTAAGTTCACTAAAGAGACATTGTCATTTTGTTGTAGTAATTGATCTCTAAGTTGTGTTTCTGTCGGTAAATCTACTGGTACAGGGGGATCGATATGACTTTCATTCGCTACAGAAAAAAAAGCACAACACCATAAAATACAATAGATTAAAATAGACAACTCAATACGCATTCAATTTACACTCTTATCACCGGAAATAGGAGTGCTATGTATATGTAAAGAGAAATAAAAAAGATTTATAAAAACCGTCTTTTTACTCTGACTTACCTACACAGTTACCAATAATGCAACTATGTCGACTTATCAGATCAGAGAGTAAAAAATCATAAGCGATTATTTATAAAGAGATGCCTTAAAACGACAAAACCCCGCTTTAAAAAAGCGGGGTTTCTAAATATGGTCGGCGAGAGAGGATTCGAACCTCCGACCCACTGGTCCCAAACCAGTTGCGCTACCAGGCTGCGCTACTCGCCGAAAACGAGGTGCATCTTACTGCCTGAAAGCCAAAGCGTCAATACTTTTTTCTTATCTCCCAACTGTTCGTATGGTTTTCAACCAAAACGACTGATTTTTAACTTTTTATTAGCACTATTGCTGAAATTAACCGCATCATAAACCCTACTTTTACTTAAGTTATATGAAACAGCTATTTTTCTTTACAGTTATCAGAAAACATCATGAAAAATGACAAATTTATTCTTTATTGTTATCGTTTATTTCATGCACTTTTTATATAATTACCCTATGTCAAATCAGTTAGGTGAATTTAGAGCATGAAATCACGTTGGGGCATTAGCACATTACTTTTATTCGTCACCACATTTTCAGTCCAAGCGACTACATCACAAACTTGTCGGGTTTACTTTAAAGAAGCCGATAAATTCTTACAATATATTGCTACAAGAGATGACTTAAAACAGAACATGCCTGAAATAAAAGGTAATTTTGAACAAAATAAAAAGTTGATCAGTTCTTCCACCCTAAAAGAGCAAAAAGCAATTTGTGAAAAAGGAATGCAAGAGCTTGATAACCTTAACAAGATGTTTGGTCCAAAAGAAGCTACAGCAAAAAAATAAATATAAATAATGACTAAATAATAAATAAGTGATTATATTTAGTCTTATTTATAATAATTAGGTTTTATTTCCAGTATTAAGTGTATCATTAGTGCTACCTAATTTTTTTATCCTTTCTTTAGGTGAATTATCACTGTTGTCATCATGTTGTGTATAATAATCATAAGGAAGCAATAAAGTATCTAATAACGCACTAAAAGGAAGATCAAGAATAACTAACGGTTTCATTGCCCACCCTGTTTCATCATCAGAAAGCATATTAACGTTATTTTTTGTTCCTGAATAAAGCTCGTTATTAGGGCCTGCATGCGTCATAACACTTGAGCACCCTGTCAGTGATAGCATAAACGTCGCTAGTATTAACTTGTTAATGATTATGGATCTCATAGAGCACCTATAAAAAGCCGTTAGGGTTAAACACCTTTATTACATAGTTAAACCTGTTTTCCTTGTTAGGACAAGAAAAAGAAGATCTAAGGGGTTTATTTTTAATAACACAGGTAATTAATTTAATCTAAAAATAAACTCATTTTATATAATAATTCTGATGTTATAAATTATTATGTTTCACTGATATTAAAATTCAACCCTATTCATTTTAAATAAATATTTTAACTGAATATTTATCTTTTTTATTTTTTTGATCGTTATATATGCTGAATTTGTGCAATAAGACACAGCGTTTTTTTATCTTTTTGGCAAACTAGATGTATCGTTTTAGCTAGTGAGTTACTTGGCTATTTCACTTGGCATAGGATCTGTTTTATGAGTGATATTGCATTAACAATGGTGATGTTGTCATTAGCAGGCGCCTTAGGACTTTGGATAGGTAACGTTAAAATCTATCGGGTCAGTTTAGGAATTGGCGGAGTGCTGTTTGGAGGGATTATTGTCGGCCATTTAGCTCAACGTTATGGACTGGTGCTCAACACACAGATACTCCATTTTATTCAAGAATTCGGCCTTATCCTCTTTGTATATACCATTGGTATCCAAGTCGGCCCCGGTTTTTTCTCTTCTTTACGTGTATCTGGGCTTAAGCTCAATGCCTTTGCCATTTTGATTATTTTACTTGGTTCACTAGTAACAGCCTTTATTTATCACTTATTTAATGTGCCACTACCCATTATTCTTGGCATTTTTTCCGGAGCGGTAACGAACACACCTTCATTAGGTGCAGGGCAACAAATCCTCACCGACCTTAATATCGATCCAGCCATAATCAGTCAAATGGGAATGGGATATGCTATGGCTTACCCCATGGGAATTTGTGGCATTCTTTTGGTCATGTGGTTTATTCGCGTGCTGTTTAAAATCAATATAGAGCGAGAAGCAAAACACTTTAACCATCAGCAAAACAGCACTAAAGAGACACTGCATACCATTAACATTGCCATTCGCAATCCCAATTTAGATGGCTTATTAATGCAAGATATCCCACTACTCAATGAAGATACCCTTGTCTGTTCACGTTTGAAACGTGGCGACGAGATTATGGTTCCGATGCCTTCCACTATTATTCAGTTAGGAGATTTACTGCATATTGTCGGCTCAAGAGAAGATCTCAATAAGGTTCGCCTTATTTTAGGCGAAGAAGTAGATGCTTCACTTTCTACCTCAACCCATCAATTACAATCTGTGCGCATTGTTGTCACGAATGACTCAGTATTGAGTAAACGATTAAAAGATCTCGATTTAAAAAGAAAATATGATGTTGTTATCACACGATTAAATCGAGCAGGAATTGAATTAATTCCTAGTAATAACAGTATGCTACAGTTTGGCGATATTTTAAATGTTGTGGGTAGACCTGGGGCCATAGAAGCAATTACGGTACTTTTAGGTAATGCACGACAAAAATTAGAACAAGTACAGATGTTGCCTGTTTTTATTGGCATTGGTTTAGGGGTTTTATTAGGCTCTATCCCTATTTTTATTCCGGGGATCCCTGTTGCACTAAAATTAGGCCTTGCTGGCGGGCCGCTGATCGTGGCCTTGATTTTAGGCCGTATTGGTACTTTCGGGAAACTCTATTGGTTTATGCCCCCAAGTGCTAATCTTGCACTACGTGAACTCGGGATCGTCATGTTTTTAGCTGTGGTTGGCCTTAATTCCGGTGGCGAGTTTATTGATACCTTAATATATGGACAAGGATTAAGTTGGATTGGCTATGGTATCGCGATCACACTACTCCCATTATTGATAGTCGGTATAATGGCTCGTCTCGTTTTTAAGTTAAATTACCTTACCCTATGTGGCGTACTTGCAGGCTCGATGACTGATCCTCCCGCTCTAGCATTCGCTAATTCTATTCATCAAAATAGCGGTGCAGCCGCACTTTCTTATGCCACGGTTTATCCTTTAGCTATGTTTTTACGCATCATCACGCCACAACTAATGGCACTGATTATTTGGGCTTTGTAGCGAATTTAATAGATATATTAAATGGTTGCAGTCAATTTGTTATCAAATGCTTAATTTCACTTTACAGAAGGATAATAAAGGGCTTAAAAGGGGCTTATTTAAGCCATCGATTTTATTATTATCTGTTTTAATAGCGCTCGTGCTAAGAAATTTAGATTGAGACGGATTGCTAACTTTTAGTAATCAATTTCTTTCCGTCAAACTTATGCTCAAAAGTCCTCGTTATTGTCTTTGCCCCTTCTTCTCGCTGAAGGGGCATTTTTATTACTTATTTATTCTGGCGATAAGCATCGTTCTATCTCTTCCGATAGGATCTTTATTCCTTTTTCAATTAATGCAGGCTCTGGTACATAATTCATTCGCATACATTGATGTGCATGTTGCCACGACTCTTCTAAGCCTGGAAAGAAATAGTGACCAGGAACCATCAATACACCACGTTTTTTTAAACGCCGATAGAGTTCTTCACTTGAAATTGGTAAATCTTTAAACCAAAGCCACAAGAAAATAGCCCCTTCCGGTTTATGGATAAGGCAACGCTCTTTAGGTAGATAGCGACGAATAATATCAATAGTTTCAAGTACTCGTTGATGATAAAAAGATCTAATTATCTCTTGGGATAATCGCATTAAATCATCACGTTTGAGCATTTCTAATGCCATCGCAGGGCCAATACCTCCAGGGGCAAGACTAATAATGCCATTCACATTCGTGATTGCAGTAATAAGCTCTTCATTAGCGATAATAATGCCACAACGAGCCCCCGGTAATCCTAGCTTAGAGAGGCTCATACAAAGAATGGTGTTGTCATTCCAGTGGGGAGTTGCTTGGGAAAAAATAATCCCCGGAAAGGGCACGCCGTAAGCATTATCAATAATCAGTGGGATATCATGTTTTTTCGCTAAGGCATCCAGCTTTTTTACTTCATCATCAGTGATCACATTACCTGTTGGATTTGTTGGTCTAGAAACACAAATAGCACCAATATCATCACCTATCGTTAAATGTTCAAAATCTACATGATATTTAAATTGTCCATCAGGTAGCATTTCAATAGTGGGTTTATTCGCAACAAACAAATCTTCTTCTAATCCGGCATCGGCATATCCAATATATTCCGGAGCGATGGGAAAAAGAATTTTGCGCTTTTTACCCTCAGCAGATTGGCCACCGAGTAAATTAAAAAGATAAAAGAAAGCACTTTGACTGCCGTTAGTAAGCGCAATATTTTTAGCGGAAATATTCCATCCTAATTTTTCTTTTAAACAAATAGCCAAGGCGTTGAGCATCGCATCTTTACCTTGTGGCCCATCGTAATTACATACGGCATCACTTAATGAGCCATTATTCACCATCTCTTGTAATAATTGGTGAAAATAGCTGTCCATCTCAGGAATATGGGCAGGATTTCCTCCTCCTAACATCACCGCTTCTGGTGTACGTATTCCTTCATTTAAGTCTTGCATCAAGCGAGAAATACCTGAGTGGCGAGCAAATTTTTGCCCAAATCGTGATAGTTGAGTCATCTTTGCAGGATCTTCTTTGTCGTTTTTCATTAGATAAACACCATACCGTGAGCCGGACTCAGCATCAACCGTTAACAGATGTATACTTAAATATCAACACCAACCTTAAAACCAATATTGAAATATAAATTCAGTTTTAAATCCAATTAAAGATAACTAAACTAGTATTCTTCTATTTAATACTACTTTCCAGCTGAGATTGCCGACAAAAACAACAGAGTATATGATCGTTAACCATGCCTACTGCTTGCATAAATGCATAACAGGTGGTGGTACCAACAAATTTAAACCCTTTTTTCTTTAACGCCTTAGCCATATCATCTGAAATTTCAGTAAAAGCAGGAACCTGTGAAATAGTCTGCCACTGGTTATCAATGGGTTTTCCATCAACAAATTGCCAAATAAATTCACTGAAATCTTCACCCTGAGCTTCCATCGCTAAAAAGGCACGCGCATTATTGATAATGGCGTTAATTTTGCCACGATGACGAATAATAGACGGATCTTGTAGTAGTGTTTCCACATCTTTTTCAGTCATTAGTGCTATTTTTTCAGGACGAAAATCAAAAAAACAACGACGAAATCCTGCTCTTTTCTTTAATACGGTATACCACGACAAACCTGCCTGTTGTCCTTCAAGGCAGATCATCTCAAAAAGTTTGTATTTATCTCGCTGTGGTTTTCCCCATTCATTATCATGGTATGCGAGATATTCAGGATCTTGAGTTACCCAATCACAACGTTGTTTATTCATTTGCTACATTCCTTGTTCTTTATAGGTGTTATTCATACAATTGATATCGCTCTTTATATACTGTATAAAAACACATGTAAATAGACTAAGAAAAAATCATTCTGGCTATTTGAGCATAGTCATAACAACGATTAAGGCACTATTTTTTTGATCAAGAGAAAATTGCCCGTATTCCTTGCTGTATATCTTTCGTCTAGAAGGTATACTGAAACCTTTCTTTTTATTCTATGTATCGCCATGCGGATATAACATGCAAAAGTTTGATACCAAAACCTTTCAGGGGCTGATCCTGACATTACAGGATTATTGGGCTCGTCAGGGCTGTACCATTGTTCAACCATTAGATATGGAAGTAGGAGCAGGTACCTCACACCCAATGACCTGTTTACGAGCATTAGGTCCAGAGCCTATTGCAGCGGCTTATGTTCAACCATCACGCCGTCCAACTGACGGACGTTACGGTGAAAACCCTAACCGTCTACAGCACTATTACCAATTCCAAGTTATCATCAAGCCATCACCGGATAACATCCAAGAGCTTTATCTTGGCTCTTTAAGAGAATTAGGATTAGATCCTACTATCCATGATATTCGTTTTGTTGAAGATAACTGGGAAAACCCAACATTAGGTGCTTGGGGATTAGGCTGGGAAGTTTGGCTCAACGGCATGGAAGTGACGCAATTTACCTATTTCCAACAAGTTGGCGGATTAGAGTGTAAACCCGTCACTGGCGAAATTACTTACGGTTTAGAGCGTCTGGCAATGTACATTCAAGGCGTTGATAGCGTTTATGACTTAGTTTGGTGTGATGGCCCATTAGGTAAAACCACCTACGGCGATATTTATCACCAAAATGAAGTGGAACAATCAACTTATAACTTTGAATATGCAGATGTTGACTTCTTATTCTCTTGTTTCGAACAATATGAAAAAGAAGCTCGTGAGTTGTTAGAGTTAGAAAAACCTCTGCCTTTACCTGCTTACGAACGTATCTTAAAAGCAGGTCACACTTTTAACTTATTGGATGCACGTAAAGCGATTTCTGTTACAGAGCGTCAACGCTATATTTTACGTATCCGTACTTTAACCAAAGCCGTCGCTGAAGCTTACTATGCTTCCCGTGAGGCGCTTGGTTTCCCTATGTGTAAAAAGTAAGAGGCTATTATGACAACTGAGACTTTCCTTGTGGAAATCGGCACAGAAGAGTTACCGCCGAAAGCGCTTCGTTCTTTAGCCGAATCTTTTGCGACCCATTTTACGGCTGAACTGGATAACGCCAATATTACTCATGGTGATGTATCTTGGTTTGCCGCTCCTCGTCGTTTAGCCATCAAAGTGGCGAATATGGCGAAATCTCAAGCAGATAGGATCGTTGAAAAACGAGGCCCTGCTATAGCGCAAGCATTTGATGCTGAAGGTAAGCCAACTAAAGCCGCAGAAGGTTGGGCTAGAGGTAACGGCATCACTGTTGATCAAGCTGAACGTTTATCAACGGATAAAGGTGAGTGGCTCTTTTATCGTGCTGAAGTTAAAGGCGAAGCCGTTAACCAACTACTGGCTGGTATGGTAAGCAATGCACTGGCAAAACTGCCTATCCCTAAATTAATGCGTTGGGGTGATAAAGAAACGCATTTTGTGCGTCCAGTGCATACTGTTACTTTATTATTGGGTGATACCCTCATTGACGGTGAAATCTTAGGTGTACAAAGCGATCGTATTATTCGTGGCCACCGTTTTATGGGTGAAGCTGAATTTACTATCGATAATGCAGACCAGTACCCTGAAATCCTTTATGAACGTGGTAAGGTCATTGCCGATTACGAAAACCGTAAATCCATCATTCTTCATGATGCACGTCTTGCGGCTGAAAAACTAGGTGGTGTCGCTGATTTAAGTGACAGCCTAGTTGAAGAAGTCACTTCATTAGTTGAATGGCCTGTGGTGTTAACGGCAAAATTTGAGGAAAAATTCCTTGAAGTTCCGGCTGAAGCACTGGTTTACACCATGAAAGGCGATCAGAAATATTTTCCTGTTTACGATAAACAAGGTGCGCTATTACCTCACTTTATTTTCGTTTCTAACATTGAATCCTCTGATCCTCAACAGATAATCAGTGGTAACGAAAAAGTGGTTCGCCCTCGTTTAGCGGATGCGGAATTCTTCTTTAAAACTGACCGAAAACAGCGTTTAGAAGATAACTTACCACGCCTTGAAACTGTTCTTTTCCAAAAAAATTTAGGCTCTCTACGCGACAAAACAGACCGTATTCAAGCTCTCGCCGGTTTTATTGCTGAGAAAATGGGTGCTGATGTCAATAAAGCAACACGTGCTGGTTTATTATCAAAATGTGACTTAATGACCAATATGGTGTTTGAATTCACCGATACCCAAGGGGTTATGGGGATGCATTATGCTCGCCATGATGGTGAAGATGAAGAAGTTGCTGTCGCATTAAAAGAGCAATATCAACCACGTTTTGCAGGTGATGCACTACCATCTAATCCAGTAGCAAGTGCTGTTGCTATAGCAGAAAAAATGGACACGCTGGCAGGTATCTTTGGTATTGGTCAACATCCTAAAGGGGATAAAGATCCTTTCGCTTTACGTCGTGCTGCCCTTGGTGTGCTACGTATTATTGTTGAACAAGATTTACCATTAGATATTGAAGAATTAACCCAAGAAGCGGCTCGCCTATATGGTGACAAACTGACGAACAAAAATGTCGTCAGTGATGTCGTAGAGTTTATGCTAGGTCGTTTCCGTGCTTGGTATCAAGAGCTGGGTTATAGTATTGATACTATTCAAGCGGTATTAGCGCGCCGCCCAACACAACCTGCTGACTTTAACGCTCGTGTAAAAGCCGTTACTTACTTCCGAACCTTAGAAGAAGCAGCTGCATTAGCCGAAGCCAATAAACGTGTTTCTAATATCTTAGCAAAATCAGCAGATGTTAAGCTCAACGATAAAGTATTAGCCTCGGTGCTAAAAGCGCCTGAAGAAGTTCAGCTAGCGGCTAATCTTTCTGTGCTACAAGATAAGCTAGCCCCTCTATTTGCTGAACGTAAATACCAAGAAGCATTAGTTGAACTCGCCTCTTTACGTGATGTTGTGAATAACTTCTTTGATAAAGTGATGGTAATGGATAAAGACGAAGAAATTCGTATCAACCGTTTAACCATGCTACATGAATTACGCGAGTTGTTCTTAAAAGTCGCTGATATTTCTGTTTTACAATAAGTTATAAAACTTAGTCATACAACAACATAAAACCGGCATTGCGAAAGCAGTGCCGGTTTTTTTACTTAAAATTAAAATAAAAAACGATTAAAAAATACCCATTTACATTCTATGATTGAGTGATAAAATTTACTATAGTAAAAACTATCACAGAGGACGTGATGGTTATTTATAAAACAAAGATGTTCAAAAATAGTTTCAAAAAAATAACGCTTACGAATGCAGAACTAATAGCTATCGCTACCGAAGTCCTTGCAGGACAATTTGAGGCAGATCTAGGTGGTGGTGTTATCAAGAAACGTGCCTGTATCCAAGGAAAAGGTAAAAGTAGCGGAATTAGAACAATTATATTTTATAAGCAAGGGAATAATTTATTCTTTGCTGATGGTTGGAAAAAATCGAGTTTAAGCTCTAAAAAAACCAAAGAGATCACAGATGATGAACTTGAGTCCTATAAAGATCTAGCAAAAGATCTCTTCAATGCAAATCAAAATAAAATAGATAAAATGATTGCACTAGGCCTTTTAACAGAGGTTAAATATGACTGATAAAATGAAAGAAATGCTAAAATTTGCACAAGAAATGGAAGATGCAGGAGTCACTGATGGCAGTACAACTAAACGAATTGCCGCCAGAATAAAAGCGAAAGAATTACAAGCTAAGTATAAACATCCTACCCCTATGACAGGTGAAGATATAAAAAGGATCCGTGAGCAAAATAATATCTCTCAATCTTCCCTTGCTTTGATATTGAATATGACTAAAGAAAGCGTTTCTAAGTGGGAAAGAAACGAAATTAAGCCCAATGGTGCAGCACTACGACTTCTGCATTTAATAGATAAAAAAATATTATTCATCTAGTTTCCTCAAAAGAATAAAAACCGGCATTGCGAAAGCAGTGCCAGTTTTTTATTGGTGATTAATCAATTTATTATAAATAGTATGATGAGTAAGTTCGATGATCCTGATAGACTCATTATCAATAATATTAACAATAATATGTAATAAATTTTCAATATCTTCTGCGTGAAAAGATTCTATTTCCGTTTCTATCTCAATAGGAAAGCCATTTATTTTACTAAAGCTATAACCAAATAGTATAAAACCACCCTCTTTACTTAAATCAGCATTATTAATATAAACAAGGCGTTCACTATTTATAAAATGAATATTACTTTTATTATTATCTTCAAATGATACCTTAACTTTATTATTGGTGATCACTTCTAGCTTTTTGACCACTGCACTGATTTTATCTTCTATCTTACTTCGTAGATCAATAATAAAAGATGCTCTATTGAGTGAAGCTTTTATTTTTTCGAATATCTTATGTTCATCATTCATGGAAGATCCTACAAAATATGGGGTAATGATCAAATTTCTTAAAAAAGATATCATCAAGGCAGTGATTATCATCATTTAGGACGCGATAAAAATCAAGCTGTTCAAGATCTAATTTAAAACAATCTTCTTTTCCATATAAAAATGATGAAGAAAAAATCATTTGATCAAACACATACCAACGATTAATAGATGCGGAATTATAATAATATGTACCTAAATTATTAGTCTTCTTATCAGATAAGAGATACCAAAATGGGTTAAATAATAGTTTTCTTTTCTTTTTTATTAAATGATAATCTCTTGTCGCATACAATATATTAAGCATCGCATTAGAATAAGGCTCTGTATTATAATCCCCCATACAAATAAACTGAACATCATCTCCATTATTTTCAAAGAGTTTATTAATACTACTTCTTAATCCTGCAGCAGCCACTTCTCGAGTTGTATCATTAGCACTTAATATTGATGGCCAATGTGATAAAAAAAGGGTGATTATTTTTTGATGTTCGATTTCTTTAAATACAACAGCAACGCCTACCCTTACCATTCTATTATCAGGCTGGAGTTTGGTTAAAAACTTACTTGAAATAAACTCTAGTTTATTCATTTGATATATTAATGATATATCAATAATAATCCGTCCTATTTTTCCTGAGAGATCGATATAACCCATTTTTAATTGAGTCGCCAACTGCTTAAAAGCGTAGCTCTCGTTTTCAGAAACCTCACTCAACGCAATGATATCAAGTGTTTTTTTAATGATAAGTTCTTCAAGATATTTTTTCGCTAAGCCAACTTTTTCAGTCTTGACGTTCTGTTTTGATTTTGTCGGTGGAGATATTCCTATATTCCACCAGCATAAATTTAATTCCATTGTTATATTTTATATCCATTAAAATATATTTAATTTTTAATCACTAATAACTATTATTAAAACAATAAGTTAACTTTAACATGATAATTAGCTTTATAAAAACCAATAAAATGAATCAAGACAAATAAATATTTTAATTTTTATTTGAATAATATGTATATTAATAATAGAAAAGGTAACATCAAAATCAGTTACCTTTCACAATAAAAAAACGTTATAACCCACTTTCTACCGTAAATATTTGCCGATAACCATCAATATCACGCATAAAAGCAATATACTGATCATTAGGTGAAAATACGACTGCGTCACCACTTGGTGCTTGTGCTGTTTTATCAGTTAATCGCGTTAATTCACCTGTTTTAGCATTACATAACATCACACTATTATCACAAATAAAGGTGAGATATTCTCCGCTATGGCTCCAAGTGAATGCAGATTGAATATCCCATTGCTGTAAAGTGACCTGTCTAATCGCTTTGGTAGTTGGCGAAACGGTATATAGCTGGACAACACCATCATCATCTTTCATCAGAAAAGCAATCGCATCTCCTTGCGGTGAACTTCTTAACCAATGACGAGGTTGATTTAAAACACCGGGATATTTTCTATGGTGGGTATTCGTCAAGCGAATTTGTTCAATCCCTTGTGCAGGAGCTGGCATCGTCGTCTCTGTTCCTGCCAGAGGTTTATCACCTTCTAGACTGAAAGCATGATCATCATCTGGCAAATCAACTAAGAAGATATCAGCGACCTTCTCACCACTTTCACTGACCGTATCACCAATAAAAGCAATAGCCCAACGCTGTTGTGAGCCATCAGCTTTGGTATAACCTTGTTTACCTATCCAACACTCTTCATAGGCTTTATTAATTTCATCACTGCCCTTTTGTGGATAAGCGACTGTTTGGCTTATTAGGGTACAGAAATATTCACCGTCATACTCACGGGGGTGCTTTTTCGCAACTTTAACGGCTTTGAGTGGCACTGCGATTGCAACATTACGTTGATCGAACTCGCGCCCTAACTCATGCATTATGTGATCATTATAAGTAAAGCTTAAACGTGTACCATCAGGGCTAAACACATGCACATGGGTTCCACCACGTAACGCGCCAGCTTGATAAGGCGATGTCAGGGAACAAGCATCAATATTAACTGCACCAAGATCTTCCTGCTCATTAACAATCACACCGCGACGGTGATGAAAATCATAATGCCATAAATCATCGGGATTTTCTGGGCCATGAATAAAAGCATAACGTACCGGTGCCACAGGGCTGATTGTGGCAACCCCAACATGAGCGCCTTGAGTGGCGGTGTAAATTATCTGTTGCTGTTTTGTTTTCGCATGAATTTTTTCTATGGTTAATCCTGTAAAAGATCCACCATTGGGACGTACATCATAAACTAACCACTGGCTATCTGGTGTCCAAACATTTATATTGGTTAACTGATGATGACGACTATCAAATGTAATCTGTTGTTCCTGAAAAGACATAGTTATCCTTATCGGGAAATAAATTTCCACATTATAAAAACTAATTGATTTTACCTGGCACTAAAAAAACTCAGTCGAGACTTTTTCGCAAGGTGATTACTCTACCCTCACTAAACAGTCAAAAAATTAAAAAATCATGTTACTTAGTGTTCTTTATATTATTGGTATTACCGCAGAAGCCATGACAGGGGCACTTGCCGCTGGTCGCCGTAAAATGGATGTTTTTGGCGTTATCATCATTGCATCAGCCACTGCTATTGGTGGTGGTTCAGTAAGAGATATTCTTCTTGGTCACTACCCTTTAGGTTGGGTCAAACACCCTGAGTATATTGTCACAGTAGCTTGTGCCGCGGTGATCACTATTTGGGTCGCCCCCATGATGAAACACCTACGACGCTTATTTCTTATTTTAGACTCCATCGGATTGATGGTTTTTTCTATTATCGGTGCCCAAATTGCACTCGATATGGAATATGGTCCTATTATTGCTGCCATTGCAGCCGTGATCACCGGCGCTTTTGGTGGCGTTTTACGTGATATGCTGTGTAATACCATTCCCCTTGTCTTCCAAAAAGAGATCTATGCGGGTGTCGCATTTGGCGCCGCTTGGCTCTACATGGGATTACTGTTTTACACGCCACTCCCTAAAGATGTCGTGATTATTATTACGCTTGTTGCCGGACTCACGGCTCGGCTACTCGCTATCCGCTATAAGCTTGGCTTACCCGTATTTAATTATGAAAATCAAGATTAGCGAAACGGAGTAATAACAACAGCAATTATTGTAGATTCTGTGGGGTATCTCAAAGTATCATCTATTTCTCGATGATGATAAAAGGCAATTCCTATCACTGAGACGTTATTTGTATGTTAATATTGGGCTTACTCAATTTTTCTCTTATTTCAAAACAAAAAAATAGCTGAATTAAGAAAAAAATAGCCCTGTATTAAACAAGGGCACTGTATGTGCTTCGAGGTATGTGTATACTATAGGGGGATTTGCTCCCTAGACATACATTTATATTAATTCTCCAGTCAAATTCAGAAAGTCATCATGATCCAAGGAACACTTTATATTGTTTCCGCTCCAAGCGGTGCGGGTAAATCAAGTCTTATTCAGGCTTTATTAAAAACACAGCCTTTATATGACACACAGGTTTCTGTCTCTCATACTACCCGCCCAATGAGACCAGGAGAAAACCATGGTGAGCATTACTTCTTTGTCACTGAAGAAGAATTTAAAAGTATGATAGCAAGTGGAGATTTTATCGAACACGCTTGTGTGTTTGGTAACTATTACGGTACATCGGGTAAAGTTATCAAACAGATCTTAGCCAGTGGCGTTGATGTCTTTTTAGATATCGATTGGCAAGGTGCGCAGCAGGTACGTAAAAAGATGCCTGAAGCTCGCAGTATTTTTATTCTGCCACCGTCTAAAGAAGAGCTTTACCGCCGACTTCGCGGGCGTGGGCAAGATAGTGAAGAAGTGATTGCTAAACGTATGTCACAAGCTGTGTCTGAAATGGAACATTTTAATGAGTATGACTATTTGCTCATCAATGATGATTTCAATACTGCGCTTGCTGATTTACAATCAATCATTCGCTCAGAAAAATTACGCCTTGATCGTCAAACACTACGACATGGTGATTTAATCAGCAAATTATTGGCAGACTGAGATAAGTTTCAGTATTATGCCCAGTCATTTCGTTAATGGTGGAGTAACACAAATATGGCACGCGTAACCGTTCAAGACGCTGTAGAGAAAATTGGTAACCGTTTTGACCTCGTTCTGGTCGCAGCACGTCGTGCGCGCCAGTTACAAGTTGGCGCTAAAGATCCTTTAGTACCAGAAGAAAATGATAAAATGACGGTTATCGCACTACGCGAAATCGAAGAAGGTTTGATTAACGGTAAAATTCTTGATGCTCGTGAACGTCAAGAGCAGCAAGAGCAAGAAGCCGCAGAATTACAAGCGGTTTCAGCGATTGCGGAAGGTCGTCGTTAATCGTCTCATAAAATAGGGGTAGGTCTGCCTTGTACCTGTTTGAAAGCCTGAATCAAATCGTTCAAAAATACTTGCCACCTGAGCAAGTTGAACAACTCAAAAAAGCCTTTATCGTCGCCAGAGATGCCCACGAGGGGCAGACTCGTTCAAGTGGTGAGCCTTATATTACTCACCCTGTGGCGGTTGCCTGTATTCTTGCCGATATGCGATTAGATCATCAAACGCTAATGGCGGCATTGTTGCATGATGTCATTGAAGATACACCTGCAACATTTAAAGATATCGAAACTCTGTTTGGCAGTACGGTGGCAGATCTGGTTGAAGGCGTCTCAAAACTGGATAAATTAAAGTTTCGAGATAAAAAAGAGGCTCAGGCTGAAAACTTTCGCAAAATGATCATGGCGATGGTAAAAGACATTCGCGTTATTTTGATCAAATTGGCAGACCGAACTCACAATATGCGCACGCTGGGTTCACTACGCCCAGATAAACGTCGCCGTATTGCACGCGAAACGCTGGAAATTTATAGTCCTCTTGCTCACCGTTTAGGTATACACCATATTAAAACTGAGCTAGAAGAATTAGGCTTTGAGGCACTACACCCTAATCGCTACCGCGTGATTAAAGAAGTTGTTAAGGCAGCTCGTGGTAACCGTAAAGAGATGATTAATAAAATCCTCTCTGAAATTGAAGGGCGCCTTACAGAAGCGAGTATTCAATGCAAAGTTAACGGTCGCGAAAAACACCTTTATTCCATTTATCGTAAAATGTTGCTAAAAGAGCAACGTTTTCACTCAATTATGGATATTTATGCCTTTCGCGTCATCGTTAAAGATGTCGATACCTGCTATCGCGTGTTAGGCCAAATGCATAGCCTTTATAAACCTCGCCCTGGCCGCGTTAAAGACTATATTGCTATCCCCAAAGCTAATGGTTATCAATCCCTTCACACTTCGCTCATTGGTCCTCATGGTGTCCCTGTTGAAGTACAAATTCGTACCGAAGATATGGATCAAATGGCTGAAATGGGCGTTGCGGCCCATTGGGCTTATAAAGAGCAAGGTGAGCAGCCGGGGACAACAGCCCAAGTCAGAGCACAACGTTGGATGCAAAGTTTACTTGAATTGCAACAAAGTGCAGGTAGCTCTTTTGAATTTATCGAAAACGTGAAATCAGACCTTTTTCCTGATGAAATTTACGTTTTCACCCCAGAAGGTCGCATTGTTGAATTACCAACGGGTGCGACTCCGGTTGATTTTGCTTACGCAGTTCATACTGATATTGGTCATGCTTGTGTCGGTGCAAGGGTTGATAGACAACCTTATCCACTCTCACAGTCTTTACGTACCGGACAGACCGTTGAAATCATTACTGCGCCGGGTGCAAGACCAAATGCGGCTTGGTTAAACTTTGTCGTCAGTTCAAGAGCCCGTTCAAAGATAAGACAGTTGCTCAAAAATCTAAAACGTGAAGACTCTATTAATTTAGGTCGTCGTCTACTTAATCACGCTTTAGGCCATCATAAAGTGGCAGATATTCCGCTAGAAAATATTGAACGAGAGTTGAAGCGCATGAAGCTTCACTCAATGGACGATATTATGGCTGAGATAGGTTTAGGTAATGCGATGAGTGTTGTTGTGGCGCGTAACTTATTGATTGACAACCAACAACAAGAAGAACACACACATCTAAGCATAACCAATGACGAAACACCTAAATTACCTATTAAAGGGGCTGATGGTGTACTTATCTCATTTGCTAAATGTTGTCGCCCTATTCCTGGTGATCCTATTGTTGCGCACATTAGCCCTGGTAAAGGCTTAGTTATTCACCACGAATCTTGTCGTAATATTCGCGGTTATCAAAAAGAGCCAGAAAAATTCATGCCAGTTGAGTGGGATAAAGATATTGATGGTGATTTTATTACCGAAATCAAAGTCGATATGATAAACCATCAAGGTGCATTAGCGAATTTAACCGCAGCAATTAATGACGCTAATTCAAGCATTCAGAGCATGAATACCGAAGAGAAAGATGGACGCGTCTATTGTGCATTTATTCGACTGACAGCCAAAGATCGCATCCAATTAGCCAATATTATGCGTAAACTTCGTATCATGCCTGATGTATTACGTGTCAGCCGTAATAAAAACTAATTATGAATCCAACACGCTATGCCCGCATCTGCCAAATGATGGCGATGCGGCAACCTGATCTCACTGTTTGCCTTGAAGAAGTGCATAAATCTCATAATGTTGCTGCTGTAATACGCACTGCGGACGCGGTGGGGATCCCTAAAATCCATGCTATCTGGCCTGAAGAAAAAATGCGTATGCTGGTTTCTCCCGCAGCGGGCAGTAATAGCTGGGTAAATGTTAACACTCATCCAACCATTGCCGACGCCATCAACACTTTTCGTGCACAGGGCATGCAAGTTCTTGCGACCCATCTCTCAGATAAAGCGGTTGATTTTCGTGAGATTGATTACACACAACCAACCTGTATTATTATGGGGCAAGAAAAAACCGGTATATCACCAGAAGCTATTGCGCTGGCGGATCAAGATATCATTGTACCGATGATGGGTATGGTGCAATCTTTGAATGTTTCTGTGGCGAGTGCATTAATTTTATATGAAGCACAACGCCAACGTCAGGCGGCGGGCATGTATAATCGAACCGAAAGTGCATTAACTGCAGAAGAGCAACAAATTTTACTCTTTGAAGGTGGCTATCCAGTACTTGCTGAAGTTTCTCGTCGTAAAGGACTGCCTCGCCCTTATATTAATGATCGTGGTGAAATTGAAGCACCGGACTCATGGTGGGCAGAAATGCAAATGACACAAAAACAACTTAGGAAATTTAAACTGACGGAGTAACTTTCCCATGAAAGGAAAACTGCTTGATGCAATCCCCTTAACCACTCTTCACGGCGTAGGTGCAAGTCAGGCAGATAAACTGGCCAAAATAGGGTTAGTCACTGTGGAAGACTTATTGCTTCATCTTCCTTTACGCTATGAAGATCAAACCCATCTGTATGCCATCAGCGATCTACTTCCTGGTATTCCAGCCACTGTTTCCGGTGAAATCTTAAGAACTGAAGTAAATTTTGGTCGTCGAAAAATGATGACCTGCCAAATTTCTGATGGTTCAGGTATTTTAACCTTACGCTTCTTTAACTTCACGGCAGCCATGAAAAATAACCTTGCTCAGGGTAAGCAAGTTATCGCTTATGGTGAAATAAAACGAGGAAGTCGAGGCCCTGAAATTATTCACCCCGAATACAAAATTAAAGTGGCTGGCTCAGAAGTTAAGTTACAAGAAACGCTTACCCCTATTTATTCAACAACAGAAGGCTTACGCCAGACATCGTTGCGTAAATTAATAGAACAAGCCTTAACCTTACTTGATACTTGTGCCATTAATGAACTGCTTCCTGATCAATTTATTTATGGTTTACCGCCACTCGCTACCGCGTTACGAACCTTACATAATCCTCCCCCTGATATTGCGTTTGCTGAACTTGAAAAGGGGCAACATCCTGCACAAAAACGGCTGATTATTGAAGAATTATTGGCGCATAACTTAGGTATGCTTAATGCTCGGGCAGGAGCACAATCTTATCGTGCAGAACCCTTATTAATGCCACATGGCTCAACATTACGTGAACAATTTCTTGCAACATTGCCCTTTACACCCACCACAGCACAACAGCGCGTCGTCAATGAAATAGAACAAGATCTAGAAAAAAATTATCCTATGATGCGCCTAATTCAAGGAGATGTTGGCTCAGGTAAAACCTTAGTTGCTGCACTAAGTGCATTAAGAGCGATAGCCAATGGTAAACAAGTGGCTTTAATGGCGCCCACTGAGTTACTAGCGGAGCAACATGCCCTCACCTTTAGAAAATGGTTTGAGCCTTTTGGTATTCAAGTGGGGTGGTTGGCTGGCAAACAAAAAGGTAAAGCGCGAGAAGCACAACAAAATGCAATAGCTAATGGCGAGGTTTCCATCATTATTGGCACTCACGCCATTTTTCAAGAGCAAGTTAAGTTTCACTCTCTCGCATTAGTCATTATCGATGAGCAACATCGCTTTGGAGTACATCAACGCCTTGCATTATGGAAAAAAGGCGAAGAGCAAGGCTTTCATCCACACCAATTGGTGATGACCGCAACCCCCATTCCTCGAACACTGGCGATGACCGCTTACGCGGATATGGATACCTCCATTATCGATGAGCTACCTCCTGGTAGAACCCCAGTAACGACAGTGGCTATCCCTGACACTCGGCGAAATGACATCATTGAACGTATCAGGGTGGCTTGTAGCGAAGAAAATCGCCAAGCCTATTGGGTTTGTACGTTAATTGAAGACTCCGAAGTCCTTGAAGCACAAGCAGCACAAGTTATTTATGATGAGCTGACGATTGCCTTACCGGAAATCAAGATTGGATTGGTTCATGGTCGAATGAAGCCGGCAGAAAAACAGGCGGTGATGGCCGACTTTAAAGAAAACAAACTACAGCTTTTGGTCGCAACGACCGTGATAGAAGTCGGGGTAGATGTACCTAATGCCAGTTTAATGATCATTGATAACCCTGAACGATTAGGTCTTGCACAATTACATCAGCTACGAGGGCGTGTTGGTCGAGGTGCTGTGGCTTCCCATTGTGTCTTATTATATAAAACGCCGTTAACTCAAACTGCTCGTTTACGTTTACAAGTGCTCAGAGACAGTAATGATGGCTTTGTTATTGCACAAAAAGATCTCGAGATAAGAGGACCTGGTGAACTATTAGGAACTAAGCAGACGGGCAATGCTCAATTTAAAGTCGCAGACTTATTACGCGATCAGGCGCTTATTCCAGAAGTACAACGTATCGCTCGTTATTTACATCAACATTATCCTAAGCATTCGCAAGCGTTAATCGAACGCTGGCTACCTGCAAAGACCCAATATAGCCAAGCTTAAACGACACCGTTTAAATGGCTTAGAGCACACTTGAGGGCTTAATACTGTAATAAAAAACGGCACAGACTTACCTGTGCCGTTCTCATTCGAACTAGATGAACACTGTCATCACCCTGCTATAGGCGTAAAGAATGGTAGCATCAGATACAATTTGATCACTATCGCATTCACTATATCAATAAAGAATGCACCGACCATCGGAACAACTAAGAATGCAAGATGAGAAGGACCAAAACGATCTGTCACAGCTTGCATATTAGCGATAGCCGTTGGCGTAGCGCCTAAACCGAAACCACAGTGACCCGCTGCCAAAATTGCCGCATCATAATTTTTACCCATAACACGAAAAGTGACAAAAATTGCATACAATGCCATTACTGCCGCTTGAACACCGAGAATAACCAACATAGGTATTGCCAGTGATGCCAGCTCCCATAATTTTAAGCTCATCAGCGCCATCGCTAAAAATAACGATAAGCTAACGTTACCTAAAACAGAAACGGCTCTATCAAATACACGATAAAAACCGAGCATTGATAGACTATTACTTAAAATAACGCCAATGAACAGTACACACACAAAGGTAGGTAATGAGAAAGCCGTACCTTCTAGTAACTGAGATAAGAAAGTCCCTGCCATTAAACAGATAGAGATCATCGCAATGGTTTCCAATAACACCATTGAAGTGATCATTCTCCCCGTAGCGGGTTTCTCAAAGGCTGTAGGCATTTCATGATCATCACTGCCTGCGCCAGGGGTTGGAATGTTACGAATTAAATAACGCGCAACAGGGCCACCAATTAATCCACCTAACACTAAACCAAAGGTTGCACAAGCCATAGCCACTTCAGAGGCACTCATAAAGCCGTAGCTTTCAACGAATGTTTTCCCCCAAGCGGCACCCGTTCCATGACCACCTGATAAGGTGATAGAACCGGCTAATAATCCCATAAGAGGATCAAGGCCTAGCATTTCTGCTAATGCAATACCTACTGTGTTTTGAACTAAAAGTAATCCAACGACCACAAACACAAAAATAAATAGCGCTTTTCCTCCCGCTTTTAAGCTGGCAAGGTTCGCGTTTAAACCAATTGTTGCAAAAAAAGCGAGCATCAGTGGATCTTTTAAGGAGAGATCAAAGCTAATTTCCCAGTCCATAAATGATTTTAATGCAAGTAAAAGAGCTGCAACAAGTAACCCACCTGCAACGGGTTCTGGGATCGTATACCGTTCTAAAAAAGGAACAGATTTCACTAACTTACGTCCGAGTAAAAGAACCAAAGTGGCCGCGACTAGCGTGCCATAAACATCGAGATGATACATTTATGTACCCCGTCTTATTTGTTAATTTTGTATAAAAAAACTACGACGCTAAGTTCATCCATGAACAACGCCAAAAGCAGGTATACCCCGATTAGAAAAAAAAACGACGATAAACACAAGTTAAAACATATAAAAATGTGAGCGCCTCTTATGCATTTTGATAACATCAATTTTACGCAAACGATTGCTTTTGTGGCGCAGATCATTAAAATACGCTTTTTGCCAGATAAGAAATTCACATCATGGTTACTTCAGAAAATCGTAATTTGTCACAAAGTAGTCAGATTTCGCCCCAAAAAACGAGTGAACTTTTATTCGCTTTAGAAGAAAAGCCCCCATTACTACAAACACTATTTGCGGCTTGTCAGCATCTATTAGCCATGTTTGTCGCCGTAATAACCCCTGCTATCTTAATTTGCCAAGCATTAGGGTTACCTGCACATGACACTCAACGCATTATCAGCATGTCATTATTCGCCTCAGGTATTGCATCACTGATCCAAATTCGAGCTTGGGGTCCCGTAGGTTCAGGTTTATTATCAATTCAAGGCACCAGTTTTAATTTTGTGGCTCCTCTGATTATGGGGGGGTTGGCATTAAAAAATGGTGGCGCGGATATTCCAACAATGATGGCGGCTCTATTTGGCACTTTAATGGTTGCTTCACTTACCGAAGTGCTATTATCGCGTTTTTTACATTTAGCTCGCCGGATTATCACACCATTAGTATCAGGAATTGTGGTGATGATTATCGGCCTTTCTTTAATTCAAGTTGGGCTTACTTCTATTGGTGGTGGTTACGCCGCTATTGAAAGTAACACCTTTGGCTCACCTAAAAACCTTTTATTAGCGGGTTCGGTATTAGTGGTTATTATTTTACTTAACCGCCAAAGAAACCCTTATTTACGTGTCGCTTCTTTAGTGATTGCTATGGCTGTCGGTTATATTTTGGCATGGTGGCTAGATATGCTACCTACACCGCCTGAACAACAAGAAACACCGATTATCACCGTACCAGAACCTTTCTATTATGGCCTCTCATTTGATTGGCATTTACTTATCCCACTAATGCTGGTGTTTATGATCACCTCATTAGAAACCATTGGTGATATTACTGCCACCTCAGATGTTTCAGAACAACCCGTCAGTGGGCCACTTTATATGAAACGCATTAAAGGGGGCGTATTAGCAAATGGATTGAACTCTATGGTTTCTGCGTTTTTTAATACCTTTCCAAACTCCTGTTTTGGGCAAAATAACGGCGTTATTCAATTAACAGGTGTGGCAAGTCGCTATGTGGGCTATGTCGTAGCAGCCATGTTGATTATTTTAGGGTTATTTCCCTCGGTGGCAGAATTTGTACAACAAATTCCTGAACCTGTACTGGGAGGGGCAACGCTTGTTATGTTTGGTACTATCGCTGCATCTGGGGTGCGTATCGTCTCTAAAGAGGCGCTAAATCGTCGTGCTATTATGATCCTCGCCATCTCTTTGGCCGTAGGACTTGGGGTATCACAGCAACCTCAAATATTACAGTTTGCACCAGATTGGCTAAAAACATTACTGTCATCCGGTATTGCTGCAGGCGGTCTAACCGCTATTATTTTAAACGTGATTTTTCCACCCGAAAAATAATCATTAATAAACTTCCAAATAATAAAGCGCTATTTTCATAATCAAAAATAGCGCTTTATTTGTTGGTCTTTTTATAAAAGCATTGTCCTTTAAGTTACGGTAGATATTTATCTAATCACTTAAAAACAAAGGAAAATACAATGTTGACCCCAACTAAAAATTCTGCACTCGAATACTTAAAAAGTCATCCATCTACTAAAGAATTTCATATAGAAACTATTGGGCAATTTTTTACTTATCTCAAAGATTCTATTCTTTCATTGTTTAATAGTGATCATAAATTTAGCTATTTAGGAAAGATGTCTGTTGCAGATTTCAACTTAATGTATATTAGAAAAGACTTGCATACTTTTTTAACTAATCCATTTCTCAATAAATCGGAACATAAAGACAAAGTAGGCGCTCTTCAGTACTCATTTGATTACTTGCAGAATCAAGCTCATATTACACCTAACCTTTACAATGTTTATCGCTCTGGAAATTTTGAGCCTAACGAATTGATTTCACAATTAATTAATTACGGCAATAAGCTTATCAAAAATAATTTAAGCACCGAAGAAGCACAACATGGTAAATATGTTATAGAAACATTAAAAGAGGTATTGAATAATTTAGAAAAATTATCCAATACAGAAAAAATGAGACTCAGAATATTAAGTATCGTTAATGAACGGAAGTAATCTCTTTGATTTACCCGATGAATACTTGAGCATCAACTTGTTTTCAGGCATAACTGTATGATGTTTTGATGGAGTATAAAACAGGAGAAAGGTTATGCGCTGGCTGATAAAAAGTTTGGTATCTCTGATACTTATCGTTATTTTATTTATTATTGTGATTTATGCCTTTCTTCAAACACAATGGGGTGCGCAAAAAACCAGTGAATGGTTAACACAGTATAGTGATTATGACATTCGCTTTTCCGGTATTGAACATGATTTAACTCAACCAGAACAAATTGTTGTTTATGATCTGTCCATTAACCCCAAACAAGATAAAACCGCCGTATTAGCTCAATCAGCACAACTTAGATTTAACTGGCAATTTTTTACTATGCCGTCCCATCTGCAAAAAATTACTTTAGAGAATGGTAAAATTATTTTAGCTAATAAAATAGCTCCCCTTCCTGTTAGTGCAGATATTCTCCAGTTTAAAAATATGCAGTTAGATAGCATGCCAACATCTAGCACAACATTCACCTTTAGCGCTAACAAAATAACGGGAGGTATCACACCTTGGAAACCTACCTCGACCGATCCTATTGGTGCGGGGCATTTTCAGTTTTCCATTGCTGATGGCATGATAGGAAAAAATAGCTTTAATAATTTTATTGTTGCTGGCGAATATCAACCAAATCGTATTTTGATTGAAAAATTAGCCACCCAGTTCCTTAATGGCTCACTCTCTTTATCAGGCCAATATCAAGATAACCAATGGCAACTTAATGATGTTTACTTAACCGGACTGCGTTGGCAATCCACAAAAACCTTAGAAGAGTTACAACAATCATTAAGTCAATCTCCAGCAATGACTATCAAGCAATTGAACATTGTTGATTTTACTGCCGAAGGGAAACAGTGGGCAATAAGTGGATTTGCTGGGCAGTTTTCTCAAATTGCGTGGAATAATAGCCTATCACTGACATCCGGTGAGCTAAACACCGATGATATTGTGTATAAAAATCAACATGTCACTGATGTGATCGCTAAGTTAAATCAGCAAGATAATTTATTTAACATAGATAATTTAAGCTTACGCTATGAAAAAGGGCTAATAAAACTAGCAGGACAATGGAACAGCGAGACAAAGACTTTAAATATTGAAGATGCAACACTCTCAGGTATTTTATATACCCTACCTGAGCAATGGCTCTCCTTCTTTGCTAAACCTATTGAGCAAGATGTGAAGAGTATCAATATTAAGCAGCTATCATTAAACCAATCTATCCTCATTGATATTAATCCCCTCTTTCCTTTTCAATTTACCGGCCTAACAGGCCAACTGAAAAATTTAATCATCGCCAAAGATGGGCAATGGGGATTATGGCAAGGCGCCGCGACGTTAAGTGCTGATAGTGGCACATTAAATGGCGTAGAGCTTCGCCGCCCTGACCTAACATTAATGACACAACAAGATACTGCCATTATCCCACAGTTTTCTGCTTTCGTAGATAAAGGCATCGTGCGTGGCTCTGCTGCATTAGAACAAAACAATAACCAAAGACTATTTTCTCTTATCGTCAATGGGCTGAATGTGCCCCTCTCTTTGCCTAATAATATGGGTTGGAAATTATCGCAACCTACCGATGGAACAGGACAATTTACCTTAAAGCTTAAAGGCAACTTAGCCGCTGACGCTGTTATACCGACCTTAAATGGTACATTAATAGGTAAAAAAGATGACCAAACGCCTATCGATGACAGGATGCAAGACGGCGAAATAATAAATAATTTATCCTTTTGATGGTTTAGCAGGCGCATAGATTGCGCCTGCTGCAAAAAGCGTTACAATGCAGACTCTTTCTATTTTCTTATTGCGGAGTTTTCATGTCTGATGACAATTTTTCCCTGCCAACAATCACTCTTGATGAATTTCAGCAAGCACCCTTAACCGCACTTGAAAATAGTAGTAGTGTCGAAGTGTGTGATAATAACCAAACTCCGTTATTTTATTGCCTATCAAAACAGGATTATGACACGCTAATGGGGCGTATTATGGATGCAGAATTAGCCGCCATTGTACTTGAACGTCGCCAAAAGAAACTCGATGAACTGGATTTAGAGTGATTGATTGCAGTGAGGAATAAAGCGGGATAAGCGCTAATTTCTCCCGCTATAGGCGCTTATTTAACTCAGAATGACAAAAGAAACAAACTAACGTTTTTTCTTTTTACGCCCCGGTTGTGCAAAGCGTTTACGCGTATTATTTTCCGTCTCTTTGGCTTTTGTTTTCGGAATATGGATCCCTAACGCTTTCGCATTACTACTTATCTGTTTCTTAGGTTTATTTTGCTTCTGTTTAGGGGCTTCAGAGCTTGATGCTTCAATAGCATCAAATAGCTTTATCAGCTCATCATCCGTTAAATCACGCCATTCCCCGACAGGTAATCCCGCCAAACTAACATTCATAATACGGATACGTTCAAGCTTGGTGACTTCATAACCAAAATATTCACACATACGACGAATTTGACGGTTTAGACCTTGTACTAAGGTGATACGAAATACCATTGCGGCTTCTTTTTTCACCTTACATTTCTTGGTTTTTTGTCCCAGAATAGGAACACCCGCCCCCATACCGCGAATAAATTCATCAGTAATGGGTTTATCAACCGTGACCAAATACTCTTTTTCATGGGAGTTACCCGCCCGTAAGATTTTATTGACCAGATCACCATGGTTAGTCAAAAAAATCAGTCCCTGAGAATCTTTATCTAAACGACCAATTGGGAAAACACGGGTGCTATGGTTAACATAATCAACAATATTATCTTTCTCACCTTCATCTGTGGTACTGACGATACCTACAGGTTTATTCAGTGCGATCAACACCAGCTCAGAATTATCTTGCGTTTCAATTAATCGTCCATTCACTTTCACTTCATCGCCAGCCGTTACGCGATCGCCAATGCCTGCGCGCTTACCATTGATAAGAACCAGACCTTGCTCGATATAACGGTCGGCTTCACGACGTGAACAGATACCGCTTTCACTGATATATTTATTAAGACGAGTAGATAAATTGGTGTCCATGCTTCCCTCCGTAAACTGCGGAATATACCTCAATTAAGTGACGATAGAAACACTATTAGGTAGACACTAAAGCAGAGATTTCTCACTCCCCATTTCCATGATAAGAAAAAGGTAGAAAAAAAGAGAGATAAAAACAATAAATAACTTAATTTTCAATTAAATAGAGATTTATTATTTAGCACTGTTTATTTTGTGAGGGTAACACAATGTAAGTGCCGCTAAAAACCGCCCCCGTTCCTTCATCACCACAAATATCAACATCTAACTTAATACGTGCTTTGCTTCCTTTCGCTAATCGTCCTAAATCACCACTTAAATTTTCCATATCAGCAACGGCTGACGGCCGACCAGAGACTGGTTTACGATAACGAATATGCGCATCCACCAGCACAATATCGCCTTGCAGTTTATGCTCTTGCATTAACAACCAAATCAGCCCCCAACCGGTCAGTGTTGCTAAAGAAAACTGGCTACCGGCAAAAATAGTATGGTGTGGGTTTTGATTACCGGATTCAGGGATCGTGGTATAAAAACGGGTGCCCGTATATTGCGTAATACGTAACCCCATTTTTTCACTTAGGGGGATATGCTGATGCCACTGTTTTTGTAACTCCGCACACCAATCAGGACGATGGAGAATATCATCTAATGATTCAATACTTTTTTTCATAAAGTAATGTTTGATCGGGGTAGTTTGAGGACCTGTGACTAAACCACAATTCTCATAACCTAATTTTTCAAAGAAACGAACAGACTCTTCTCTGGCGCTACAAACAATACGCTTTACCCCTTCTTGGCGAGCTAAAGACTCTAACGCCATGGCAACTAAAGAGCCTAATCCTTTACCTTGAGCATCCTCACGTACCGCCATAAAGCGGATTGCACCTTCATTATCGGCATTTATATAGAGACGACCAATAGCAACGGGTTGCCCACTGTCATCAACCACCATCTGGTGATGCGCTAAGGTATCATAACCATCTTTTTCGGAGCCTTCGGGCTGATGTAACGGTTTACGAAGCATTTCCCAACGAAAAGTATAATAAGCTGCTAATTCTGCTTGCGTCTTAGGGGTTCGTAAATGATACATAGTAAGCTCCTATTATAATTCAACTAGACCTGCAACCAGAATGTCACTGGGCCATCATTAGTCAGGGTGACCTGCATATCGGCGGCAAATTGCCCTGTTTGGGTTTCTAAACCTTGTTGCTTACACTGCTCAACAAAATAGTGATATAAATTTTCAGCCATTTCAGGAGGCGCTCCGTTAGAAAAACCCGGTCTCATCCCTTTTTGGGTTTCGGCAGCCAGTGTAAATTGCGATACGACTAATAGGCTACCACCTGCTTGTTGTACATTCAGATTCATTTTGTCATTTTCATCACTGAAAATACGATAACCACACACTTTTTCACACAATCTTTTTGCTTTCTGTTGGTTATCGTCTTTTTCTACTCCTAATAGCACGAGTAAGCCGTGATTAATGGCGCCAACAGTCACACCGGCAATATCGACTTTCGCTTGTGTCACTCTTTGGATTAACGCAATCATACTGTATTCCTGATTAACACCGAATATGTGTTTATAAAAAAAGGATAACAAATTCAATCAATTGTTATCCTATTACAACGTTATTCTGTTACTGGGAGAGTAAAATCATGATCTTTAAAGTATTCAACAATCGTATTTTTATCTACGACATGAACGCCTTGAATACCTAGCGCAATGGCTGCATCGACATTGGTTTGTAAATCGTCAAAGAAGACAGCATCTTGTGCTTCAACGCCTTCGGACTGTAGCACATATTTATACACTTCAGGATCTGGCTTTCTCATACCGATATCTTGGGATAAATAGAGAAAGTCCGCTGAAGCGGCGATTTCAGGATAGTGCTGAGGCCAATAATCTTGATGTAATCGATTAGTATTTGACAATACCACCACACGATGACCTTGCTCTCTTAGCTTATTCATTATATCTATGACTTCTGGGCGAACAGCGATAAAAATAGCCTGCCATCCTTCCGCAAACTGTTCAAAACTCAGTCCAATACCAAGCTCAGCACAGACAGCTTCTGCAAATTCTATATCCGTAATATTGCCTCGTTCGTGTAATTTAAAGGTTTCCCCAGTCGTAAAATTATCTTTTATACTGGCTAATGGAACCCCACTGAGTTTACTCCACACGGCAAAAACACGATTGAAATCAATATCGATAATCACATTACCCATATCAAAGATATAAAGCATAAATTCTCTCCATAATAGAAAACTCGTTTTACTTTAATCATAAATTGCTTGAGTGAATAGGCTTAAACGATAAAAAATACCATATTCACACCTAATTTTTTGAAAAACATAAAACCAGAAGGGGAAGAGACGAAAAATAAGACGAGAAGCATCCTTATCTATAAAGGAATTGCCATGTGATGATAAGGTACTCTCTCCCCATTTATTTTCCTATGATTTTAAAATCATCATGCAACTGTGCCCAATGTAATACTAATTTCTCTTTATGCTCATTAAGCATTTAAAATGCCATGTAGCTGAATATTAAGGCCTTCCACTTTCTCGATTTGTTTATTCATACCTTATTCCTCTGTTTTAAACCAAAAGTCGAGATCATCCCCATCATCTTTCAAATCAATTTCGCTTTTATTCGCTATCACAGTACTTGCAATCATAGGGTTTATATTAGAATTTTTAGCCTTAATTGATAACTCTAAATCTAGTCCTTCTAATACTCTTAATAAGGTTGATAGTTTTAAATCACTTCCTGATTCTATACGTTGGTATTGTTGCTGTTTCATACCGATACGTAGATACATATCTTTTTGCTCAATACCTAATTTTTTACGTTGTTCCGCTATTAAATTAGCAATTTCATTAATAGTCTTCATAATTAACTCTAAACCATTTCAGTGATTACATTAGCATTATATACAACATTTTAGTTGTATATAAACAAAAAACAACTTATAAATTGTGTACAGTAATAAAAACAACTTTCAAGTTGTATATAAGACAAGAAACAACATTTAAGTTGTAAATGGAAATCAAGGAATGAAAAATAACAAAAGCTAGCATTATAGGTATATCAGCGCATTATCCGAACTCACTTATTCATGCTAATGCACAACCATATGAAGATATTACTATTAGATATGAAAGTATATTTTGGGATCACATTTGTGCAGGAATGTCAGGTGATAGTATTAGTCAAAACATTTAAGATTTCTCAACAAAAAGTGATGTGGTTCTTGATTTTTCATCAATAGATATTTTTATATGTATATTATCTTTAACCCATCGCTCTTCTTTATAGAAATCATCATATGTCAAGGTGAATCCATTTTTAGATAGATTATCAATAAGAGCTATGTTCTTTTCAGGTTTTATATTAAAAAAAATAACATCATTGGACTCATTTGAATTTCCATCTATGGGTCTATAGATAATGATATATTCATCTGATATAAAATCTATTTTTTTGACCTCATCAAAAGTGTATAGGTAATAATAAACGAAATTTAACTTGGTATATTCTCTGTCACCAGGAAACATCAGTAAAATGATGGTCGTCATTAAAGATAAAATCAATAATATTGGAAAAATAAAAAATTTATTCAATTTTAATCCATTCACTTTCAGCTCCAATGTTTATTCCTGTTGTATCTTTTACATGAATTAAAATACTATTATTTCTAATATCTTCTATCGGTTTTACGCGATCCAAATAGCATGGTAATGAAACGAAGTAAGGTCTTGCATTATTTGGATAAATAGCTGGATCAGGAAAAATTAACGGTTTGAAAAGCTTATTTTTATATTTACCAATAGAGCCGTAATAATCCCAGCGACGATAAGCCTCTTCTTTACTTAATACTGTTAAATATGTCATTGGGTCTACGTCACTAACATAGTCTCCTGCAGTTAGAACACCCATTAAAGTGGATGCATCTTCACCTTTTGCATGACCTTTATCTATCCATCCAATTTATTTGGTGTAGATAACTCTGCCTCCATCAATATCTGATCTTTTTGTCATTATCACACATCTTTTGTTATTACATTTTAGTTTCAGATAAGACCCATTATGTTAAACGGGCGAATTAGTTAGCGAAAACCACCCGTTCATCCCCATCAAAGTTCTTCAAAGCAATTTTAAGACTCGAACCAAAAACCATCCTAACAGTTTAGAACGGTTTCTGTGCTGTTCAATGGCATTTTTAACATTTCTTTTTTAAACCTAAAAATACGGTTAACGTTTTTAAAAGTAGTCAATGATTTATGAGATATCGGATGAAAGCGAAAAAAGTAAAACCCGAGACTGAGATGCGCAAATGAAAAAGGCTCAACCAAATGGTCAAAAGGAAAAATCGGTTTAGTCCGGCGCAAATAGAACTATGGAAAAAGGAGCAAGAAGACCAAGAACAACGAGATGCCTGGCTTACTGAAAGTGAAGAGGCGATAAAACGTCATATGAAAGACTTATAGCATTTAGCATAAAAACCTAATGCCTCAATGTGGTACTAATCAAAACAGAGCGAAGCGACAGCATCTTCCTGTCTTTGCTTTTCTCTATGATTCGGTTATTGTGCCTTAGCTCGTGCAACTAGCTAAGTTGGGTACTTCTGGTTAGGTTGGGCTTCTTTCGATGGTGCAATCGAAAAATCTCTAGTCCGTTAATTGGTGCTCTTATCAGGTACGCACTGTAATCTTTCGATACCGCAAGGGTAGAGCTAGGCTCACTTCACAGAAGTGACGGGGTTTTATAAACTCAGGGCGCTTAACGCGCCCTAAGAATTATATTATCAGAATAACAAATTAGTCTTTGCTACGATAAGCACGACGACGATCGTTTTCTGAAAGATGACGTTTACGTAAACGAATAGATTGTGGAGTCACTTCCACTAATTCATCATCATCAATAAACTCTAATGCTTGTTCTAATGTTTGCTTGATATGTGGCGTCAGCGTTGTCGCTTCATCCGTACCAGAAGCACGCATATTTGTCAGCTTTTTACCTGTTAAGCAGTTTACTGTTAAGTCATTAGAGCGAGTATGAATACCAATAACTTGGCCTTCATAAACTTCTGCACCATGAGTAACAAATAACTTACCACGATCTTGTAAGCTATACAGCGCGTAAGCAACAGCTTTACCCTGACCATTAGAGATCATCACACCATTATTACGACGACCGATTTCACCTGGGCGCACATCGTCATAATGACTGAATGTTGCGTACAGTAAACCAGTACCTGATGTCATCGTCATAAACTCAGTACGGAAGCCAATTAAACCACGGCTAGGGATAATGTAGTCTAAACGTACACGTCCTTTACCATCTGGTTGCATGTCGCGCATTTCACCTTTACGCTCACCCATCGCTTGCATCACATCACCTTGGTGCTGCTCTTCAATATCGATAGTGACTTGTTCGAAAGGCTCTTGTTTACGACCATCAATCTCGCGGAAGATAACTTTCGGACGAGATACGGCTAATTCGTAACCTTCACGGCGCATATTTTCAATCAGTACTGATAGGTGTAATTCACCACGACCTGATACACGGAATGCATCTGGATCTTCAGTCTCTTCAACACGCAGTGCTACGTTATGAACTAACTCTTTTTTCAGACGATCTAAAATCTGACGAGAAGTAACAAACTTACCTTCACGACCACAGAATGGTGATGTATTAACACAGAAATACATGCTAACAGTAGGCTCATCAACGGCTAATGCAGGTAATGCTTCCACAGCACCTACTTCGCAAATCGTATCAGAAATATTTAATTCACCTAAACCTGTAATCGCAATGATGTCGCCAGCTTCTGCAACGTCAACATCGATACGCTCTAAGCCTAAATGACCTAATACTTTACCTACTTTACCGTTGCGGGTATTACCTTCGCTATCGATGATAGTCACTTGTTGATTAGGTTTTACTTTACCGCGCTTAATACGGCCAATACCAATAACACCCAGATAGTTATTATAATCTAACTGAGAAATCTGCATCTGGAAGGTACCCTCCAGATCGACTTTTGGCGACTCTACATATTTGACGATAGCTTCATATAATGGAGTCATATCATCAGCCATGTCATTATAATCTGTTCCCGCAATACCATTTAATGCTGATGCATAGATAATTGGGAAATCCAGTTGTTCGTCAGTCGCACCTAAGTTAACAAACAGATCAAAGACCTGATCAACAACCCAATCAGGGCGTGCACCTGGACGGTCAACTTTGTTGATAACAACAATAGGTTTTAAGTTGTTAGCAAACGCTTTTTGTGTCACAAAGCGAGTTTGTGGCATTGGGCCATCCATCGCGTCAACCAGCAATAGAACGCTGTCTACCATAGACATAACGCGTTCTACCTCACCACCGAAGTCGGCGTGTCCTGGGGTATCTACGATATTAATACGATAGTCATTCCATTTAATCGCTGTATTTTTCGCAAGAATAGTAATTCCGCGCTCTCTTTCGAGATCATTAGAGTCCATCACGCGCTCAGCAACGGTTTCACGTTCACCGAACGTGCCAGATTGCTGTAGTAATTTATCGACAATAGTAGTTTTACCATGGTCAACGTGGGCGATGATGGCGATATTACGCAAGTTTTCGATCACAAAATTTGCCTCAGGCATTGTAGAAATAAGCGTGTTATTGTACACGCTTTAGACGAGAGACTAAACAAGATCACAATAATGATTGCTTAACAATATGCAATTAATTGAATTGTGATCCTTTTCACGCCTCAGAAATAAGTCGTCTTGAACCGATTGCACCAAAATTGTGCAATCATTCAGACTTAATTTGCACCAAATTTGTGCAATAATTAAAAAATCACGGGGGATATTCTACACTAAACTTCATCAATACAGTATATATCCCTTTTTAGATAAGTTGGCATGCTTTTCGCAATAGAATTTAGGTGAGCAAAAAATTCACCAAAAAATGTGTAAGGCCACTGCACTTAATAAAACCATTCGCCAGGAGAGTTACTATGTCCCTTGAACATGTGTTATCCATGATTGAAGAACATAAAGTTAGATATATTGACTTACGTTTCACTGATACCCGCGGTAAAGAACAACATATTACTATTCCGGCGCATCAAGTTAACGATGATTTCTTTGAAGAAGGAAAAATGTTCGACGGCTCCTCTATTGGTGGTTGGAAAGGCATTAATGAATCAGATATGGTGCTAATGCCTGATGCTACAACAGCGATGCTTGACCCATTTTTCCAAGATCCAACATTAATTATTCGTTGTGATGTTTTAGAGCCAGGCACTATGCAAGGTTACGATCGTGACCCGCGCTCTATCTCAAAACGTGCAGAAGACTACTTAAAATCAAGTGGTATCGCTGACACCGTCCTATTTGGCCCTGAACCTGAATTCTTCCTTTTTGATGATATTCGTTTTAAAAATGATATCTCTGGTGCTTCTTATGCCATCAATGATATTGAAGCAGCATGGAATACCAATACACAATATGAAGAAGGTAACAAAGGTCATCGCCCAATGGTAAAAGGAGGTTACTTCCCTCTCCCTCCGGTTGATTCCTCACAAGATATTCGCTCGACCATGTGTAATATCATGGAAGAGATGGGCTTAGTGGTTGAAGCACATCACCACGAAGTCGCAACTGCAGGTCAAAATGAAGTGGCAACCCGCTTTAATACCATGACCAAAAAAGCAGATGAAACTCAAATTTATAAATACGTAGTACAAAACGTCGCTAACGTATTTGGTAAAACCGCGACCTTTATGCCAAAACCTTTAGTGGGTGATAATGGCTCAGGTATGCACTGCCACATGTCACTGTCTAAAAATGGTGTCAATTTATTTGCTGGTGATAAATATGGCGGATTATCTGAAATGGCGCTGTATTACATCGGTGGTATTATCAAACATGCTCGTGCATTAAACGCATTTACTAACCCAACCACTAACTCATATAAACGCTTAGTGCCGGGATTTGAAGCCCCTGTTATGCTGGCTTATTCTGCCCGTAACCGCTCAGCATCCATTCGTATTCCGGTAGTCGCTAGCATGAAAGCACGCCGTATCGAAGTGCGTTTCCCAGATCCTTTAGCTAACCCTTACCTTGCATTTGCAGCTCAATTAATGGCAGGTCTTGATGGTATTATCAATAAAATTCACCCAGGTGATGCCATGGATAAAAACCTCTATGACTTACCCCCAGAAGAAGCTAAAGAGATCCCAACAGTGGCAGGTTCATTAGAAGAGGCGCTCAATGCCCTTGATAATGACCGTGAATTCTTAACCCGTGGCGGTGTATTCACTGATGATGCTTTAGACGCTTATCTTGAGCTATTACGTACTGATGTGCAGCGTGTTCGTATGGCACCACATCCACTTGAATTTGAAATGTATTACAGTGCGTAACGCACAATAGTTAACGTACTTACTTTGCTTATGATTTTTTTGTTGCCGTGAAGCTATTTTGCCCATCTTCGGATGGGCTCTTTTCTCTCTAATGAGGCATCTGTTAATAAATTACGCATCTGTTCATTTATGAAAAAAAAGGTAAGATGCACTAAAATGGTGCAATGGGAGTATTCAATATGGAAACGGCGGATTTACCTGATAACACACTTATTTTGGATTCATTAATCCACTCAGTATTGGTTATCAACCAAGAGTTTATTATTTGCTATGCAAACCATGCTGCATTGCAATTACTGGCTCAAAGTCGTCGCAAATTATTTGAAACCCCTTTTAGCGCACTGTTTAGTTATTCCTCTTTTGATGAACAGTTAATGCGTGAAACATTAGCAAATGGGCAAAGCTTCACTGATAACGAAGTGATTTTGGTTATTAATAACCAATCACACACTATGTCGCTCAGTGCCCAGCCTATTTCCGAGCAACACATTTTGTTGGAGCTGGCGCCTATGGATAGTCAACGCCGGTTAAGCCAAGAGCAGATACAACAAGCACAACAAATGGCGGCTAGGGAATTGGTTAGGGGACTGGCACATGAAATTAAAAATCCACTCGGTGGATTACGAGGGGCGGCTCAATTATTAGCAAAATCATTACCTGATCCTGCGCTGAATGAGTATACCCAAGTCATTATTGAACAAGCCGATCGCCTAAGAGTGCTTGTAGATAGGTTACTCGGCCCACAACATCCCGGCACCAAAACCTTTCAGAGTATTCATCATGTTGTAGAGCGTGTTGCACAACTTATCACATTAGAATGCCCTGAAAATGTCACCTTACTCAAAGATTACGATCCTAGTCTACCTGAGCTTTCACACTATCCGGATCAGATTGAGCAGGTATTGTTAAATATCACCCGTAATGCATTACAGGCAGTGGAGAAAACTGGGGGAACTATTATTTTGCGAACCCGAACAGCGTTCCAAGTCACACTGCAGGGTGAACGTCATCGACTAGTGGCTCGCATTGATGTGATTGATACTGGCGCGGGTATTCCTCCTCATCTACAAGACACGCTTTTTTACCCGATGGTCAGTGGCAGAGAAGGCGGAAATGGCCTTGGTTTATCCATTGCACGTAGCTTAGTCGACCAACACGCCGGTAAAATTGAGTTTACCAGTTGGCCGGGAAATACCGAGTTTTCTATTTACTTGCCAATAAAATAGGAGATAACCAATGCAAAAAGGAAATATATGGGTTGTCGATGATGATAGCTCTATTCGCTGGGTACTTGAGCGAGCCATTACACGAGAAGGCCTTACATGTAAAACCTTCGAACACGCTAATGACGTCCTCAGTGCACTCAATAGTGAACTTCCCGATGTATTATTATCAGATATTCGTATGCCTGATATTGATGGTTTATCTCTATTAAAAAGCGTTAAAGAGCAACACCCTACGTTGCCGGTTATTATCATGACAGCGCATTCTGATCTTGATGCCGCGGTAAATGCTTATCAGCAAGGGGCATTTGATTATCTCCCCAAGCCTTTTGATATTGATGATACACTTGCACTCATTCATCGTGCTATTACGCACTATCGAGAGCAAAAACAACCTAATACAACAGAAACTAACCTTCAATCTGTCTCTGACATGATTGGCGAAGCCCCTGCGATGCAAGAGGTTTATCGCATTATTGGTCGCCTTTCTCGCTCATCAATTAGTGTGCTTATCAATGGCGAGTCGGGTACTGGTAAAGAATTAGTTGCACATGCTCTTCATCGCCATAGTCCGAGAGCACAAGCCCCTTTTATTGCACTCAATATGGCGGCTATTCCCAAAGACTTAATTGAATCAGAACTTTTTGGTCATGAAAAAGGGGCATTTACTGGTGCATCTCAAGTACGCCAAGGTCGTTTTGAACAAGCAAATGGCGGTTCCCTCTTTCTTGATGAAATTGGCGATATGCCACTGGATATTCAAACCCGCTTATTACGCGTCTTGGCTGAAGGTCAATTTTATCGTGTTGGCGGTTATGCCCCTGTAAAAGTCGATGTACGTATTATTGCCGCGACTCATCAAGACTTAGAAAAACGTGTAATGGAAGGTGATTTTCGTGAAGATCTCTACCATCGACTCAATGTAATACGTATTCAATTACCTCCACTGCGTGATAGAACAGAAGATATTCCAAGCTTAGCGCGTTATTTTCTCCAAAAAACCGCTCGAGAGCTTGGTGTTGAAACCAAAGTGCTCCACCAGCAAAGTTTACATTGCATGATGGAATACCACTGGTCAGGTAACGTCAGACAATTAGAAAACGTATGTCGTTGGTTAACGGTTATGACCGCTAGCCAAGAGATTATGCCGCAAGATTTACCTCAAGAGATCCGCCAATCAGATGAGAAGAGCAAATCGATACCTCGAGTCTCCTCTCAACATTGGTCACAACATCTTTCATTATGGGCGGATGAGGTATTCAGTGAAGGCAAAGAAAATATTCTTAATGATGCTCTACCGCAATTTGAGCGCACCTTACTACTCAGTGCGCTTTCCTATACAAAAGGCCATAAACAAGATGCTGCACGTTTATTAGGATGGGGAAGAAATACGCTGACACGTAAATTAAAAGAGTTAGGTATAGAGGAGTTTTAAGTCACTCCCCTCCCTTTTATTTTTGCCCACTAAATCACTCGAGAGAATTGGCGTTGGCGCATTTGATTACGTAAATAAGTATCAAAACACATACAAATATTACGGATCAATAAACGTCCTCTTGGAGTGACCTGAATTTTTTCTGCGCTGATCTCCACCAATCCATCTTCTGCCATTGGTGCAAGCAATGCTAAGTCTTCTTTAAAATAATCTTGGAAATCAATCTGATATAGATTTTCAATCTCAGTAAAGTTAAGATGGAAATTACAAATCAAGGTCTTAATAACATCGCGACGAATACAATCATCATGAGTTAGAGAGAGTCCACGCCACAACGCATGCCCTTCGCTATTTACGCGAGCATAATACTCTTTTAGCACTTTTTCGTTCTGCGCATAGTGATCACCCAGCATACTGATAGCTGAAACGCCCATTCCCAATAAGTCACACTCTTCATGAGTGGTATATCCTTGGAAATTACGATGTAGAATGCCTTGGCGTTGTGCAACCGCTAATTCATCATCAGGCTTAGCAAAGTGATCCATCCCAATAAACTGATAACCATTTGTGGTGAGTGTGGTGATAGTCTCTTGCAAGATCTCTAACTTTTCTTCTGCAAGTGGTAAATCTTCATCTTTAATTTTACGTTGTGCGGCAAATAAATTAGGTAAATGTGCATAATTGAACACACTTAAGCGATCAGGGGACAATTCAATCACTTTTTTTAACGTAAAAGCAAAACTTTCTTTAGTCTGTTTAGGTAGCCCATAGATCAAATCAATACTGGTAGAATGAAAGCCCACTTCACGCGCTCTTGCTACTAATGAAAAGATAAATGCTTCATCTTGTTCACGATTAACTTTTTGTTGCACCTCTTTATTAAAATCTTGCACCCCCATACTTAGGCGGTTAAATCCCTCATTGTGTAAATGATCAATAACATCTAACTCAATCTCACGGGGATCAATTTCAATAGAGAGCTCAGCATTTTCCACAAAATGAAAATGTTGTCTTAATAAGGCGACTAAGCGACTAATTTGCTGTTTATCAAGAAAAGTGGGAGTACCGCCCCCCCAATGCATTTGGGTCACTTTTCTATTTTTAAAATAGCGAGCGCGATTAATAATTTCTTTTTCTAAAACATCAAGATATTCATCAGCTTTATGTTTATGGCGCGTGATAATTTTATTACAACCGCAGAAATAACATAACTTATGGCAGAAAGGAATGTGAATATACAGTGACAGAGGTCGTTCGGGATAACGCTTTGTTGCTTGTTCGAAATCCGCATCACTATATTGCTGATTAAATTCCAATGCCGTTGGGTATGATGTGTAGCGCGGACCTGAATAGTTATACTTATGGATCAGGTCAAGATCCCAAATAATTGTTTGTTCTGACATGCTTCTACCTTCCAAAAGTGAACCGCCGATGTGCCATACCAGCCAACAGACATTATGACCACCAGAAATAATAGTGTAACCAATAAATGCTTAACTGAACACGAGAGAAAAAAAGATCCTGTTTTTGACCTTTTCACTCTACCTGTAAATAATCACTCAAGTAAAAAATATGATATAGATCACATTAAACGGAAATAGTATTACTGTTAAAATTTATTTATGAATAAATTAAGTTTATTCAATATGTTAGTAGCGCATTTTAATAATACATCTTTTTTCGATTATTTTTATAACACATTAAAAAAAATATATTACTCAAAATACACTTTAAAATAAATAAATATATCGTTTTATTAATTTTATTATATTTTTATTCTCTCATAATTCGATAGTTATAATTATAATGATAATTAGCCCTTTACCTAATTTATAATATTACATACTCTATATTTAAACATTGATTAATATCCAATTAAGTCGTGTTTTGATTTAAATTTGAGGCTCAGTAAAAGAATAAAGGTCGCTATATTACAAGGAAAGATAGCACTCCCCATTACCTTTTCGCATTCATTCTGATATTTCTCTTATTTAATCGTCTCTTTATATATTCCGAATTAAGGATTACGCGCCACGGAAGGAAATGGACAATCAACCAAGGATGGTTAGTTCTCTGCGATATATCATTTCCCCCCCCCCTTAATGTTTCACTCTCAAATCAGTAGTCGCACGCTGTTTATATAAAATGCAGATAAAATCACCCAATATAAATAAGAATAATTATTATTTATAATAGATAAATAAAAACGCGGCTTATATTTACAATATAAACCGCGTCTTTTAAAAGAGTAATCACTATAACAAACTGTTATTGTCCCTCTTTTTCATAGTGGGGAGAGCGAGGACCATATAAGATCCCATTGGCATGTCCAGCAGAGAGTAAACGCACACTTGCTACTCCTGCAATTTCGTGACTTTTATCTGCAATGGTATCAACAATTTGAGTCACTACTGCAGAAACTAACATGCCCACCAAACCATTCGATGCTGTATCCCCTTCTGCACTCGATGCACTGGCATGTCCACTCCACAGTAAGGCACCATTACGTAAATCAACCAATTTAGCACTGGCACTGACACGCGTCTCACTGGCGATCACTTGATAAGAAGTACCATATTGGGTGACATCCAAATAGAGCACAGAATCCGCACCAAAAATCTCACGTAACTTACTAGGACTCACCGCTTGGATATCGCTTCCCGTTGACAAACCATTTTGTTTAAAGGTCTCTTCAACAACGGCGACAGGAAAAACATAATAGCCAGCTTCCGCCAAAGGATAAGTCACTTGAGATAAAAAACTATGGGCAGCTTCTACTTCTGGAGTCTGATTTTTAGGTAACAGCACTAAAATGCTTTTTGGTTTACTTGCTTTAAAGGCGGTATAGTCTGTTTTGACTGGCTCTGCACATCCTGATAACACAAAAGCAAATGCCACAAAAACTAACGTTAAAATGCGATTCATTTTTGTGCTCCCTTATTTTTCATCAGAAAATCCATAAACTTTGCTGATTCAGGATAAAGAGTTTTCTCCTGATCAAACTCACTCATGGCTAAGTCTAATGCGCCAGTGGTCACATATAACATGCCCAAATGTGCATGTAACCCCGGTGGAACGCCTAATGATTTCGCTCGGGCAACCTCAATGCTTTTTTTCAATGCATCGATTTGCGCATGAGGATCACTTTCACTTTGTTGATAATATTGATATACCACCGTTTGATAACTATCCCAGTTATAAAGAGGCTTTGGCGCTTGGCACCCAACCAATAACAACGAGGCAAATAGCAACCCCAGCAATGATTTTGACATTTTTATATCCTTATAAAATTGGGGTTACTGCTCAGGCTGCCAAGCATGGCTTTCAATCCCTGCAACTAAATTATTCACCGCTTCACGAATGGCTAAATCAAGCACTTTACCATTAAGTGTTGAGTCATAACTTGCTGTGCCACCAAAACCAACAATCTCACGATTAGAAAGCTCGTATTCCCCCGCACCTTGCGTAGAGAACACCACTTCAGAGGTATTCACATTCACAACATTTAAGTTCACTTTGGCATAAGCAACTTGGGTTTTTCCACGTCCTAAGATACCAAATAGTTGGCGATCACCTACTTCTTTGCGACCAAACTCTGTCACATCACCAGTAATAACGTAAGTTGCGCCTTTTAATTGCTGACTTTGGCCTTTAATCTTCGCTTCTTGTGTTAACTCCGTTAAGTTAGCGCGATCTAAAACATTAAAACGGCCTGTTTGTTGTAAATGTGTAATTAAAATCGTTTTAGATTGATTACCCAATCTATCCACACCATCAGAAAAAATACCATTCATGTAATTAGAACGGTTATCAAACTTACCAATAGCAATGGCACTCTTAGGTCCTGAGTAAGTCGTATTATAGGTAGCCACTTTAGCAACCTCTAAAGAGCGAGAAGATTCTGAGGCACAACCTGCTAGTAATGAAGCAGAAAGTAAAACTACCCCTAATGATAATTTATTAAATGTCATTTTCATCATCCAATATCGGTGAAATAAACCTATCGTCATTGATTTTTTGTTGTGCAAATCCTATGACGAACAATAAAATAAGATAAATTTTAATTTACGTTTCTATTTTACCCACCATTAAACCATAACAGTAGTAAGGTTAATAATGGGATCAACTTATTTTTAATATAAAATTAATCACCCATAGGGAAAATAGAAAAATGTTGATAAAAGAAACAACAAATGAATATAAAGATAAAATACGTCATATTCTATCTATTATATTAGCAATATACCTTAAGTTAGATAAAAGCAGACTCAGACAAAAGACTAAAAGTATATTTTATATTAACAAAATAATTTAATTGCTGATTACTTTTGCCTTTTTATTCACCAAACCATAGATTGAGTGAATAGTTATGAAACGTGAAGTAATAAAATTTATTACTTCACGTTGATATTGATGGCTACCTGTAAGATATTAGCGTTTTTTACCAAATGCTGCGGCCAATGCATCGCTCATCGCACTATTACCTGCATTGTTACCCGTATTTGATTGGCGGTTTCTGGTCGGTTTTTGCCCGCGACTATGTTTAGAAGCATTATCCTTAGTCACTGACTGGCGTTTATGATCACTATCAGCAGCCACTTCATCTAAACGCATGGTTAACGCAATACGTTTACGCGGTAAATCGACTTCAAGGACTTTTACTTTCACAATATCGCCGGTTTTTACCACAGTATGGGGATCTTCAACAAATCTATCCGACAGTGATGAAATATGCACTAATCCATCTTGGTGTACCCCAATATCTACAAAGGCACCAAAATTAGTCACATTAGTTACAGTACCTTCCAATATCATACCACTGACTAAATCATTCATTGTTTCAACACCTTCGGCAAAGGTGGCTGTTTTAAACTCAGGTCGAGGATCACGCCCCGGTTTAGCAAGCTCCTTTAAGATGTCATTAATGGTAGGTAAACCGAACTGCTCGGTGACAAATTCTCTGGCATTGATTTGTGAAAGTAATGCACTATTGCCCATGACTTGATCAATTTTTTGATGTATTGATTGCAAGATATTTTCAACAATAGGATAGGCTTCAGGGTGAACCGTTGAGGCATCAAGTGGATTTTTACCATCACGAATACGTAAAAATCCCGCACACTGCTCAAACGCTTTAGGCCCTAAGCGCGCCACTTTGAGTAACTGTTTTCTATCCACAAAACGGCCATGTTCATCACGCCAAGCAATAATATTTTGAGCAATAGATTGGCTAAGCCCCGCCACTCGCGTCAATAGCGGTACAGAGGCTGTATTTAAATCAACACCGACACCATTTACACAGTCTTCAACAACAGTGTCTAATTTTTTTGCCAATAATGTTTGGCTCACATCATGCTGATATTGACCCACCCCGATAGATTTAGGGTCAATTTTTACCAATTCCGCCAATGGATCTTGTAAGCGACGAGCAATAGAAACAGCGCCACGAAGAGAAACATCCAGATCCGGAAATTCTTTCGCTGCCAGCTCTGATGCCGAATAAACCGATGCCCCGGCTTCGCTCACGATCACTTTTTGTGCTTTAACTTCTGGGTAGCGTTTTACTGTATCAGCAAAAAAGCGCTCTGTTTCACGTGATGCAGTACCGTTACCAATCGCCACCAACTCTACATTATGCTTAATACATAATGCCGCTACACTAGCAGCGGCTTTATCCGCTTGTCCGGTATGAGGATAAATAGTATCTGTCGCAATCAGCTTACCGGTACTATCCACCACCGCGACTTTAACCCCAGTACGTAAACCAGGATCTAGCCCCATCGTAGCTCGCATACCTGCAGGTGCGGCCATTAAGAGATCTTTTAGGTTACGTGCAAACACATTAATGGCTTCATCTTCCGCTTTCTCACGTAACTGACCCATTAACTCAGTTTCAAGATGCATTAACACTTTTATACGCCAAGTCCAACTGACAACGGCTTTACGCCAACTATCCGCGGGTTGATTATTAAGACGTAAACCTAAATGCTCCGTAATCAACTGTTCGCCATAGCTCTCTTTGGGGGCTTCTTCGAATTGTGGATCAGGATTAAGTGATAACTGCAAAATACCTTCATTACGACCACGAAACATCGCTAATGCACGGTGAGAAGGTACATGAGCAATCGGCTCATGAGTATCAAAATAATCGCTAAATTTAGCGCCTTCTGCTTCTTTTCCGTCAACAACTTTGCTAACAAGATGCGCATTTTTCCATAAATATTGGCGAACTTTAGCTAATAATCCAGCATCTTCTGCAAAGCGTTCCATTAAGATATAGCGAGCCCCATCCAAGGCTGCTTTACTATCATCTATTCCTTTTTCAGGGTTGATATATGCACTTGCTGCGTCTTCAGGAGTATGTTGTGGTTCATTCCATAACAAATCAGCTAATGGCTCTAAGCCATTTTCAATTGCAATTTGCCCACGAGTACGACGTTTCGGTTTATAAGGAAGGTAGAGATCTTCAAGTTCTGTTTTACTTTGCGTCTCATTAATCGAAGAGCGTAATTCTTCTGTGAGTTTCCCCTGCTCTTCAATTGATTTTAAAATAGTTTGGCGACGATCATTGAGTTCCCGTAAGTAACTCAGGCGGGTTTCCAATTGACGAAGCTGAGTATCATCTAACCCACCAGTTACCTCTTTTCGGTAACGGGCCACAAAAGGCACCGTATTCCCTTCATCCAGTAACGTAATGGCCGAAAGTACTTGCTGGGGCTTTACTGATAGCTCTTGTGCAATAATTCGGCTTAATGATTCATTCATAATATATTTACCTACCGAGAGGAGTGGTTAAAAAAGATGGCTATTATACACGCGCAATAAGAAAAAAATTCCGCTTATTATAGACCAAGCATGACATTTATGAGGAAAATAACAGATTATTCTGTGATTCGCGCTATAGTATCTGTATGAAATTCAATGTTGATGATCGTATTTATTGGTAATGGCAAAAAGTAACTATATTACTCGTGATGGCTGGCATGCCTTGGATAAAGAGCTAAAATATCTTTGGAAAGAAGAGCGTCCTCGCGTCACTCAATCGGTCTCTGAAGCAGCGGCTCAAGGTGACCGTTCGGAAAATGCTGAATATATCTATGGTAAAAAAAGATTACGTGAAATAGACCGACGAGTTCGTTTTTTATCCAAACGTCTTGATGAATTAAAAATTGTTGACCCAGATCCTCGTCAAGAAGGAAAAGTGTATTTTGGCGCTTGGGTAACCCTTGAAGACGATGATGAGAACATTAAGACATTTAGACTAGTCGGCCCTGATGAATTTGACCCAGCAAAACAGTGGATTTCTATTGATTCCCCTGTCGCGAGAGCGCTGATCGGTAAAAAAGTGGATGATGAAGTTAGCGTGCAAACGCCAGGTGGCATCGTTAATTACTGCGTATTATCTATCAAATATTATTCGGAATAAGATAAATAAATAGTGTGATATTCTAAGATACAAAGTCAGAACAAGTTTTGCCTATAAATCATTAATATTTATTCTTTGTTTTTGGTTTAATATTCTTATCAATGATAGAATTCGCTAATAAAAGCATTTGCACTTCGGGAGCTTAAAGATGCAAGACAGTTATAAAGTGCTGATTGTGGATGATGATTTACGTCTACGTTCACTATTAGAGCGCTATTTGACAGAGCAGGGTTTTCAAATCCGCACCGCGGCAAACTCCGATCAAATGGATCGTTTACTTACTCGCGAATCTATCCATCTTATTGTCCTCGACTTAATGCTTCCTGGCGAAGATGGCTTATCTATTTGTCGTCGCTTGAGAAGCCAAAACAATCCTATCCCTATTATTATGGTGACTGCCAAAGGGGAAGAAGTTGACAGAATTGTCGGACTTGAAATTGGTGCTGATGATTATATCTCAAAACCATTTAACCCAAGAGAGCTATTAGCCCGTATTCGTGCGGTGCTTCGTCGCCAAGCCAACGAACTACCGGGAGCACCTTCACAAGACAATGCGATTGTCTCATTTGGTAAATTTAAGCTTAACCTCGGTACGCGGGAAATGTTCCACGAAGATCAACATATGCCTTTGACCAGTGGTGAATTTGCCGTATTAAAAGTCCTTGTTTCACATCCCCGAGAGCCATTATCACGTGATAAATTAATGAGTCTGGCGCGAGGTCGTGAATATAGTGCGATGGAGCGTTCTATTGATGTGCAAATTTCTCGTTTACGTCGCATGATTGAAGAAGATCCCACCCATCCTCGCTATATTCAAACGGTTTGGGGACTGGGTTATGTCTTTGTACCTGATGGAACGAGCGTATCATAATGAGAAGGCTGAGGCTTTCACCCCACAATAAGCTCACTCGCTCTCTATTTCTGGTTATCTCATTACTTTTTTTTAGCTTGATAGCCAGTTATGTTGTTGTACAGCAACTTATTGTCGGGCCAAGCCTCCAGCAATTTAATAAGGTATTAGCGTATGAAATTCGTACGCTAGTACCGGAAGAACTGATCTTAGTCGATGGCACCCCACTTAAAATTTCTCCCGCTCTACGTAATAAAATTTACAACGAGTTAGGTATCTCATTCTTTGATAAAGACGCCGCTTTAAAAGCTGGTTTAGAATGGGCAAGAGAAGATTTAGAACTTAGCCAGCAGATGACGGATTATCTCAATAGTGATACGACGATTTGGCTAGAAAACACCCTAGAGTATCCTATTTTATGGATTAATACCCAACTCTCACCCACGCTATGGATACGCGTACCACTTACCGAATTAGGGCAAAATTTCTTATTACCCGTTTATCGGCAAGCCATTATTTTTATCATCATCGTAGTGGCATTTTTCTGGTTATATAACCGTTTTCAAAATCGTCCATTGCATGAAGTTGAATATGCAGCACGACGCATTGGTAAAGGGGTGATCCCTCCACCAATACCTGAATCAGGCACTGCTGAAATGCGTTCAATTATTCGAGCATTTAATCAAATGTCATCAGATATTCGTTCATTAGATAATGATAGAACACTGGTGATGGCCGGGGTAAGCCATGATTTACGCACTCCGTTAACGCGTATTCGTCTTGCTACAGAAATGATGAGTCCTGAAGATAGTTATCTTGCTGATTCTATCAATAAAGATATTGAAGATTGCGATGCCATTATCGGTCAATTTTTAGACTATATGCGCACAGGCAAAGAGATGTCTTTAGAATTATGTGATATGAATGGTCTATTGCGAGAAGTGATCTGCGCTGAATCTAACTCAGGTAAAGTCAGCGAAGAGCATTTATACCCTTATCCTATCAATATCACAGCAAACCCAATTGCCGTCAAACGGGCGCTTACCAATATGATTGTTAATGCCACACGCTACGGACATGGTTGGATAAGCATCACAAGTAATCAAAATGAAGAATATGCTTGGTTTCAAGTTGAAGACGATGGTCCAGGCATTGCCAAAGAAGATAGACAACGTTTATTCCAACCCTTTGTTCAAGGGGAACAAGCACGAAGTTCAACCGGTGCGGGTTTAGGTCTATCTATTATTCGTCGGATCATGGATGCCCATGGTGGCTTTGTCGAACTCGGCGATAGCACGAAAGGCGGGTTACTTATCCGTGCCAACTTTCCGTTAAAAGTGCAAGAAGACGAAGATGATTAATATCCTCACTTTTTAACGTTAACGCCCTTCTTATTCTTTCTCACCTATTTTTATGCATTATTTTCACTCTTTTTCTGCTTTGTCATAAAACTGTCACAATTAAGACATTTAATTGTCATCTAACTGACCTATTGTCTGTGCGTACCGTAACCGAAGTTGATAGATGTCGAAAAGTTATTCTACCTATCCCACAGGAGGGATTATGAAACTGATGCGTACCACCCTGACCAGTGTCATTGCCGCTGCACTTTCAATGACGGCTCTTTCTGCACAGGCAACGACCTCACTGACTGGTGCTGGCGCAACGTTCCCTGCTCCAGTTTATGCAAAATGGGCAGATAGCTATCAAAAAGAAACTGGCAACAAAGTTAACTACCAAGGCATAGGCTCTTCTGGTGGTGTAAAACAGATCATTGCTAATACTGTCGATTTTGGTGCTTCTGATGCACCATTAGCTGATGAAAAACTCAAGGCTGACGGTTTATTCCAATTTCCAACTGTCATCGGTGGTGTGGTGATGGCAGTCAATATCTCAGGTATTAAATCCGGTGAGCTTGTCTTAGACGGTGAGACTATCGGGAATATCTACTTAGGCAAGATCCAAAAATGGAATGATCCTGCTATAGCTAAACTAAATCCAAAACTCAATCTACCTGACCAAAACATTGCTGTTGTTCGTCGTGCTGATGGTTCAGGCACATCATTCGTTTTTACTAGCTACTTATCTAAAGTAAATAGCTCATGGAAAGATGAAGTAGGCGCAGGCTCTACAGTTAAATGGCCTACTGGCTTAGGTGGTAAGGGAAATGATGGCATCGCAGCCTTTGTTCAACGTCTACCAGGCTCAATTGGTTATGTTGAATACGCTTACGCAAAACAAAACAATCTTGCATATACTCAATTAGTCACTGCAGATGGCGAAGTTATTCCTCCTACTGCCGATAGTTTTAGCGCAGCAGCGAGAAAAATTGATTGGAGTAAGAGCTTTGCACAAGACCTAACGAATCAAAAAGGCGAAAATGCCTGGCCAATTACTTCTACTACCTTCATTTTAGTGCATCAAACGCAAAAAGATGCGGCTAAAGGAAAAGAAGTACTGAATTTCTTTAACTGGGCATATGAAAAAGGCAATGATGAAGCGAAAAATCTTGATTACGCCGTATTGCCAAAAGAAGTGGTAGAACAAATTCGTACCGCTTGGAAAACAAGCATCAAAGACAGTAATGGTAAACCAATTTACTAACCAAAGGGTTACCATTAAAAAATAGATTAACGTTCACCCCCTGCAACACAGGGGGTAATAAATTAAAGAGGCTTTATGGCCGAGCATACAACGGTAATAAAGGCCCCGAGTAAACGAGGGGACGTTATTTTTAGCGCACTAGTTCGACTAGCTGCGTTAATTACACTTTTGCTTTTAGCAGGTATCATTGTTTCACTGATTTTCGCCTCATGGCCAAGTATTCAACAATTTGGTCTGTCATTCTTGTGGACGAAAGAGTGGGATCCACCCGCACAGGAATTCGGTGCTTTAGTACCAATTTACGGTACTGTCGTTACCTCAATTATTGCCCTGATCATTGCGGTTCCGGTGAGTTTTGGTATTGCACTCTTTTTAACAGAACTGGCACCCAATTGGCTAAAGCGCCCATTGGGTATCGCTATTGAGTTATTAGCCGCTATTCCAAGTATCGTTTATGGTATGTGGGGACTCTTTATCTTTGCGCCGCTCTTTGCCACATACTTCCAAGAGCCTGTTGGCAACGTGCTCTCATCAGTCCCTATTGTCGGTGAGTTATTCTCTGGCCCTGCGTTTGGTATCGGTATATTAGCAGCAGGGGTTATCCTCGCAATTATGATCATCCCTTATATCGCGTCTGTAATGCGTGATGTATTTGAACAGACCCCGGTGATGATGAAAGAATCCGCTTACGGTATCGGCTGTACCACATGGGAAGTGATTTGGAATATCGTTTTACCTTATACCCGAAACGGTGTGATAGGTGGTGTGATGCTTGGATTAGGTCGTGCGCTCGGGGAAACTATGGCTGTGACCTTTATTATTGGTAACACCTACCAGTTAGACTCTGCATCACTCTTTATGCCGGGCAATAGTATTACCTCAGCATTAGCCAACGAATTTGCCGAAGCAGAAACAGGTCTTCATACCGCTGCATTAATGGAATTAGGTCTGATTTTATTTGTCATTACCTTTATCGTCCTTGCGATTTCTAAGTTTATGACACTACGTTTATCTAAGAATGAAGGAGCACGTTAAGATGGCTAAAACATCCTCTTCTTCATTACAAGTTCAAACAGAAAAAGAACTGCATATACGCCATAAACGCCAACTTTGGCGTCGTCAAAAAAACCGTATCGCATTGTTTTTATCTGTCTCTACCATGGCATTTGGTCTGTTCTGGTTAATGTGGATCTTGTTTTCTACAGTAACCAAAGGCTTTGATGGCATGTCTTGGGCCTTATTCACAGAAATGACACCGCCCCCTAACACCGATGGTGGCGGATTAGCTAACGCCATTGTGGGTAGTGGTCTACTTATTTTATGGGCGACGGTCATTGGTACTCCTTTGGGGATCTTAGCGGGTATCTACCTTGCTGAGTATGGGCGTCGTTCATGGTTAGCGGAAGTCATACGCTTTATCAACGATATTTTATTATCAGCCCCATCGATTGTTGTTGGACTGTTTGTGTATACCATTGTGGTGGCACAAATGCAGCACTTCTCTGGTTGGGCGGGTATTGTGGCATTAGCGTTATTACAAATACCTATTGTTATTCGCACCACGGAAAATATGTTGAAGTTAGTCCCTGATAGCTTACGGGAAGCGGCTTATGCATTAGGGACGCCCAAGTGGAAGATGATCGCTAAAATCACGTTAAAAGCCTCCGTATCGGGTATTATCACGGGCGTATTATTAGCGATTGCGCGTATTGCGGGTGAAACAGCACCACTGCTATTTACTTCACTATCTAACCAATTCTGGAGCACAGATCTAAACGAACCGATAGCCAACTTACCTGTGACTATCTTTAAATTCGCCATGAGCCCTTTCTCACAATGGCAAGAGCTTGCTTGGGCTGGCGTATTACTGATCACCCTCTGTGTTCTATTTATCAATATTATCGCGCGCGTGCTGTTTGCTAAAAATAAGCATGGCTAACGCAGAAAGTTAAGCAAGAGAGAACGTTGAATGACTATGGCTAATGATAACGCTGGAAACAAAATCCAAGTTCGTGACTTGAACTTCTACTATGGTAAGTTCCATGCGCTGAAAAATATCTCATTAGATATTGCCAAAAATAAAGTAACGGCATTTATCGGCCCTTCTGGCTGTGGTAAATCCACTTTACTGCGTACTTTTAATAAAATGTATGAGCTTTATGGCGAACAGCGTGCTGAAGGTGAAATCTTGTTAGATGGCAACAATATTCTGACAGATAAACAAGATATTGCGCTATTACGCGCAAAAGTAGGCATGGTATTCCAAAAACCTACACCATTTCCAATGTCGATTTATGACAATATCGCTTTTGGTGTACGCTTATTTGAAAAACTGTCTCGTGCTGAAATGGACGAACGCGTTCAGTGGGCGCTGACCAAAGCCGCATTATGGAATGAAACCAAAGATAAATTACATCAAAGTGGCTATAGTCTTTCTGGGGGACAGCAGCAACGTTTATGTATCGCACGCGGTATTGCTATCCGTCCTGAAGTATTATTACTGGATGAGCCATGCTCTGCACTCGATCCTATCTCTACAGGTCGTATTGAAGAGCTTATCAGTGAACTAAAATCCGAATATACCGTGGTGATCGTCACCCACAATATGCAGCAAGCTGCACGTTGTTCTGATTACACTGCATTTATGTATTTGGGTGAATTAATCGAGTTCAGTGATACGGATACATTATTTACTCGTCCAGCGAAGAAGCAAACTGAAGATTACATCACTGGGCGTTATGGCTGATAACGAGGCAAATCATGGATAATTTAAACCACAATAAACATATTTCTGGTCAATTTAACGCTGAGTTAGAGCATATCCGTACAGAACTGATGGTCATGGGTGGCTTAGTTGAAGAGCAATTAAAAAAAGCCATTACCGCAATGCATAACCAAGACCAAGCATTAGCCAATGAAGTGATTGAAGGTGATCAAAAAGTCAATATGATGGAGGTTGCCATTGATGATGCCTGTATGCGTATCATTGCCAAACGTCAGCCCACCGCCAGTGATTTACGCCTTATTATGGCGATTTCTAAAACTATCGCCGAATTAGAGCGTATTGGTGATGTGGCAGAAAAAATCTGTAAAACGGCCCTTGAGAAATTTTCACATCAACATCAACCACTGCTAGTAAGTTTAGAGTCCTTAGGCCAACATGCGATACAAATGCTCCATGATGTTCTTGATGCTTTCGCTCGTATGGACTTAGAAGAAGCTATTCGAGTCTATCGTGAAGATGCAAAAATTGATAACGAATATGAAGGTATTGTTCGTCAATTAATGACTTATATGATGGAAGATCCTCGCACTATCCCGAGCGTACTGACGGCATTATTCTGTGCTCGTTCTATCGAACGTATTGGCGATCGTTGCCAGAATATCTGTGAGTTTATCTTCTACTACGTCAAGGGTCATGACTTCCGTCATTTAGGGGGTGACCAAGTAGAAAGAATGCTGACAAAAAATGATGATAGTCACTCTGCTAATTAAATAATTTATTCACTCTCTTTACGCTCTGAAACAGAGGCATTATTTGCCTCTGTTTTTTTATTTATGTTTATAAAGTCACTATCTCTCCTTAACTTATTCTATAAAAGCATATCCATATCATTTTTTATTATTTTATGAACTTAGAACAACTTGATAGCGTGATAGCCAACATAACAATGAGAATACTTTTTTTGGGGTGAATAATGAAATTACGTGTTTTGGCAACGGCATTAATTGCTGGCTCAGTGCTTTTTTCTGGTCTGGCAAAAGCCGATAAATTAGACGATATAAAACAGGCAGGTGTGGTACGCATTGCTATTTTTGATAGTAACCCACCGTTTGGTTTTATCGATCCACAAACCAAAAAATTGGCAGGTTATGATGCAGATATTGCGAATGAAATTGCCAAAGATCTCGGGGTAAAATTGGAATTACGTCCAACTAACCCAGCTAACCGTATTCCACTACTTAGCGCCAAAAAAGTCGATTTAATTGCCGCCAACTTCACCATTACCGAAGAGCGAGCAAAACAAGTCGATTTCTCTGTACCTTATTTTGCTACTGGACAGAAATTTATCGCGCGCAAAGGCGTATTAACCAGCCCTGAGCAAATTGCGTCATTACGCATTGGGGCTGACAAAGGCACCGTACAGGAAATTACCTTACGTGAACGCTATCCTGAAACTAAAGTCATCTCCTATGACGATACCCCTCTTGCGTTTGCCGCATTACGCAATGGCAATGTACAAGCGATAACCCAAGATGATGCTAAATTAGTAGGGTTATTAGCTAATTTACCTGAGAAAATCAAAGCTGATTTTGAAATATCGCCCTTTAGTATTACACGAGAATATCAAGCCGTTGCCGCAGCTAAAGGTGAACAGCGTTTAATTAACGAGATTAATAACACGCTATTAAGATTAGAGAAAGAAGGCAAAGCAGACGAAATTTATAATCGTTGGTTTGGCCCAGATACTAAGTCCGCTCAACCTCGTGGTGACTTTAAGTTTGCCCCACTTTCTGAGCAAGCGCCTCAATCCTAATGGTAGAGCAAATAACGATTTAATTCATCGCGATGATTTATTGATAAAACACCAACCCCGCTACTGCGGGGTTTGGCGTCTGCAATAGGTAATAATTATGTTTGCGCAGTTTCTTTCTCACTATCTTCTTGAGCCTCACTACTTAAGTTGGCTGTGGCAAGGTTTTTTAATCACCTTGCTTATCTCTTTCTGGACTATCATTATTGCCACATTACTAGGTTTTCTTCTCAGTGCTGCCTATGATAGCCATATCGCGCCATTACGTTGGTGTGCGGCCATTTATACTTCACTCTTTCGTAATACCCCATTATTGGTTCAGCTCTTCTTTTGGTATTTTGCTTCTGGTGAACTATTGCCACAAACGGCCATGATATGGCTTAACACCCCACATGAACTTTCTTTATTTGGCTTAACGCTCTCTTGGCCCTCTTTTGAATTTTTAGCCGGTATTATTGGGCTTACCTTTTACTCTGTACCTTTTATTGCCCAAGAGCTAAGAGCAGGAATACAGGGAGTCAGACAAGGCCAAAAATATGCAGCTTTAGCGTTAGGATTAACCCACTGGCAATCCATGCGTTATGTCATTTTACCGCAAGCTTTTCGTATCGCCCTTCCGCCATTGTTGGGTCAATATATGAATATTATCAAAAACTCCTCTCTCACTATGGCCATAGGTGTCGCAGAGCTTTCTTATGCTTCAAGGCAAGTTGAAACTGAATCATTACGTACTTTTGAAGCGTTCGGCGTCGCCACCATACTGTATATCGCTGCCATTGCATTAATGGAAGCTTGGGGGCAATGGCATCAGCAACGAAAATTAGCGCAAGGATATTAATATGGACTTTACTGTTATTGCTGATAATTGGCAGTATCTACTTTTTGGCGCGTATCCTGATGGGCCATTAGAAGGTGCGGCTTTAACTATATTTATTAGTGTGATCGCCGGTATTGTATCTATTATATTAGGGACGCTTGGGGGGATCGCTCTCGCCATGCTTAAAGGGGTATGGGTTAACTTATTTGCCGCTTTTTTAGGTTTTTTCCGTGCTATTCCGGTCATTATGTTGATTTTTTGGCTCTATTTTCTATTACCCGTGGTATTAGGAATGGAAATTCCTGAGATAACCACCGTGATCTGTGCTCTAGCACTTATTACCTCCTCTTATATCGCTCATGGTGTTAAAGCCGGTATTCTCGCTATTGGCAAAGGGCAATGGCAAGCAGGTTTATCGTTAGGATTTAATCGCTGGCAGACGCTTTGGTATATCGTGTTACCACAAGCATTACGTATGATGGTGCCCTCTTTTATCAATCAATGGATAGCCTTAATTAAAGATACTTCCCTCGCTTATGTTGTAGGTGTCGGTGAACTCTCATTCTTAGCAACACAAGTTAATAATCGCAGCATGGTGTACCCGATGGAAGTTTTTTTATTTGTTGCCTTTATTTACTTTGTGCTCTGTTTTTCATTAGAGTTAATTGCCAACCGAGTGGGGAAATTATTTACCACCCAAAAAGAAAAACGCTCTTTTTGGCAATATGTTATCCCTAATAAAAAACCTTCACTGAGTGAAAAAATTATTTAACTTATTCATCCCCTAATAATATTGATTAGGGGATTAAATAATAACCATCACAATGTCTTACTCCTTAAAATTTTTTAGTGCTTTTAAACGTAAGATCATATCAAATGCTAATATAAATTCCTGATAGAGTTTATTTCTCCGCTCAATAAAATAGAGATAAATAACTAAAGATAAACTCACCGAATAAATTAAAAAGAAATTCTCTTTTATATTCAGCAAATAGAATAATAAACAGAGTAACAATGTACCTAAAGGGATCAAAATCAGAAACCATAATACACGGCAAAACAGGCCTCTTTTTTTTACCTCAGCAAAATCTTCTTCAAAGCTATAACAGATAATCATCCCCATTAGGTAATTAATTTTACTCGCCTTCGATAAAAAAAGCATAACAAACAGAACACTATATAAAAGAATGATTAATGCAACAATAAACTCAATATTAAGATAACCTTGCTCTAACGAGAAAGTAGCACTGTTCTGGAGCGGAAAAACAATAGGAAAATTAACAAGTAAACTTAAAAAAACCTCATTAACAATAATATAGGATATGTTAAATTTTTTCTTCTCACGGCTATATAAAGAAAAGTTATTCAAATAATGAATTGAACAACTGACATAAAACTTGATCAAAAAATACATAAAAAACCATATCATTAATGGTGACAAGAAAAAACCAAGAAAAATAATAATATATATTTGGCTATCAAAAACAATCTCGATTAAATAAGAGGTAACAAGAAATATTATTATAACCCCAATTATATAGCTTAACGAAAAAACAGTAAAATAACGTGATATTATCGTCCTTTTTATCTCACTTTTATTATTATTTTTTAAATAAAACTTTTCAGAAAAGAGACAGTATCGCCAATATATTCGCTCATTCATCATTGCACTGAGTAAGATGACAATAAAAATAGCAAAGTTACCCATAAATAATAACCAAAAATTTAACTCATTATAATTATTAATAAAGCATAAACTTAATACTATCGAGGCGATATAAATAGGTGTTAGCATAGTATAATGATGCGCTTGCATATAATAATGATAATTAGGCAACATAATTGCTCCTATATAAGATAATTAAATATAATCATTAACATGCAATATATTTTTATCTTTTAGCGTATGTGAATTTTTCGCTAAATAATACAATGACTTGCTATCACCAAGTTCAATAAAATTGTGATAGCCTAAATGACACCATAGCGCCATAGTTGCTGTCCATCTTACGGTTTCTGTGAGTTGATTAACTAAATTCTGTTTAATTGTCTCAATATCGCTAACAATCTCAGCAGAAACATTCATCACTAGGGGTTTATCTGGGATTGAAAAAGGGATTGTCTGTAAAAAGTGAGCAAGTAAATTTTTCCCTTCGCTCATCAATTCAGTGTGCCAAGCACCATTAACGGCTAATTTATTCGTTTCTATTTTCATATTAGCTAATTGATTAACAACCTTACGTACACTTGCATACTCCCCCCCAATAACTTGGTGAAGTTCACTGTTATCACAGCAAATATTCACCTTTGTGGCGAGATCTTGCTGGTCGATCAATGTTGATAACGTCTGATAAGAGCAATTTTTAACAACATACATTACCCCTTTGTTATTCTTAGCGAGCTGTTGCATGATAGATGCGCGATAACTAATTAACTTAAAGACAGATTCAAGTTCCAGTACGTTCGCCGCAAATAACGCTGAATATTCTCCAGCGCTGTGCCCTGAATAACCCGCCTCATTCACACAACAATGCTCACGCAGTAAATAAAGAGAAGCAATATTGATAGTTGTTAACGCCACTTGCTGATAACAGGTTTGTACCAATTTATTCATGGGCCCTTTTAAACAAACCGTCCTTACATCGAACCCTGCTATTTCACTCGCACAATTCCATACTTCTTTTATTGATGGAACGTCACGATATACCCTATTTCCCATACCTAAATAAGGCCTACCCTGACCTGGAAAAAATAAAATGCTCTCTTGATTTTGGTGATACTTTTTCTCTCTCAATGGCATAGACCATACTCCTAAATAGTAATATTATTTTTTTGATATTTTTGTAAATAGTGGCTAACTTTAAAAATAGAGTTACACGAAGCGATTGTTGCGGAAAAAAATAATAATAGAGGGATTTTAAACATAGCATCATATTGCCATAGCCAAGGGAGCATTAATGAATAGCTATTATTATCAGATAAAGAAATATTGATTTGTTTCAAATTAATCAACCAAGATAATAGCTGATGAGTTAATAATATCGTTATAGAAATTGTTATAGTCATAAAAATAGCCAATAAAATAAATAATCGAGAAAAACTACCTCGCCAAATACCTAATCGATTAAATTCGAACAGATCACCAATAGCTTTTTTGATAGTGATGATAATGATTTTATTCACTAAAAAATAATAATAAATAGCAATAATGCTATACAATAATAGCATTGACCACTTAAAGAATGTCACAATAGAAATAATATAACTTTGTCTCTCAATAACAGGGATCACTTGCAAATTTAAAGATTTTTCTTTATTAATCCTTGTTATTTTAGCTATTACGCTATCAATATCATGCACATTTTTTAATAGAATATTTATTTTTGAGACACTTTTACTTTTTTTTATATATTGTAGTGTTTCTAATGGAATTTTGATCATGGCATAAGGATAACTATTTATTTGTGTGTTAAAAATACCACGTACATAAGTTGGTAATACCATTTTTTCATTATTATGAATAAATACAACATTAACTAAATCCCCATAGTTTATATTTATAGCATCAGCAATAAACTTATCTATCGTGATTTCTGTTCTTCTGACATGAGACAATTCACTCCCTGAAACAGTTAGATCGTATGCTCCTATGGTTAATAATGACTTAGGCTCGATGGCTAGGCCAGAAAACAATGCTGTTTTTTTATTGATAACATTTTCTATCATGCCTGAAAAAATAATTTGTGGTGAAATTACCTGAATTTTTTCTAATAACTGCTTATCATAAGTTAATAAATGGATGATTTCTTCAGCATTGGTTATTTCCAAATAATCTTTCTTATTAGTAATATCCTGTTTATTATCTGTTTTATAAATTTCGATATGCCCTAAATTGGAATATGCTACTTGCTCTTTGAGCAGTAGCGTGAGGTGATGATAAAAACCCTCCAAAATCGAGATGGCGACACAGAGTAAAACGATAAAACATAAATTTCGATAAAAATGGCTAAGGGTTATATAAAGTAACCCTAATGTGTATTTGATATAAAACCAAGATAATGAACTAGAAAGTAATCCTATCAAAATAAATATTGAGATGAATATAATAATATTTTCCATTAATCACTCTCTAATGTTATTGGTTGAATAACCGCGGTCTTTTCAATAGATAACCAAGGAGGAACACTAGTGAAACTATATCGAGCAATTTTTTTACTCGCTTCATTTTCTTGAAGTAATTGAGCCATGATCTTTTTTGCTTGTGTCACTTGATCACAACTAAATAATGCACGCGCATACATATAGTTAATCATAGGTATAAGTTCACTATTGATATTAATATTCTCAAGTAATTGCTGACTGTCTTTTTTAGCCACCACACAGCGCCCTAAATAACGAGGTGTAAAAGCATCCATTCTTAATCTTAGATAGATCAACCGCCAATTAGTTGGATTTTGTTCAACAACTTCATCAAGATAAAAAAAGGCCTTTTTTATTGTCTGTGCAGCCTGAGAATAAGCTTTATTTTTATGATAATAAGCGGATAAAAATACACTGACATAACCATAAATGACTTTATCAAATGGATGATCACCTTGTTTTATACTGTATTCTAACTCTGAAATTAATGAGGTCAATTTATCACTGGCAGTAAATGTATTCAGTGATATAAATAATAAAAAACGTTTATCGCTATTTTTAATGTCTATTTTACTCTCTACTTGCGAGAGCAATAGAGAAATTATTATTAAAATAATACCAATAAAATTAAGTTTTCTCCCCATCATATAACTCTCCATGTTTAAGCGTTATAATTTTATCTACAGTCATGTTTAGATGATTACAATTAGTGATTAATAATATTGGTATAGATAAATCTTTATGTACTTGTGATAATAATTGGATAAAATAATCAAAGTTATTCTGACTGAAACAATCATTATTATAATTAGCAATGATACACTTAGGTTTTTTCACTAAAGCTCTGCTAAAGGCAACCTTTAGCAATTGATCTGTTGATAACGATTTTGGGGTTTTATTATAGAGTTTTTCTATGCCCATAGATTTAAGTGTATTTATAATATTATTCTTTAGCTTTTTTTTATCTTTATGATCGACTACTGAATAATAAATATTGTCAAATACATTACAATGATTAAAAAAGTAATTTTCTTTGAAAACAAAACCGATCATTCTATTCCTTAATAAAGCTCGCTGCTTTTCATCTAGAATATTTATATAATTACCTAAAAAATAAGTATAACCAGCATATTGAATATCAACTCCTGAAATAATATCAATCAATGCATTCTTTTCATTCTCTTGTTGATATTTTATTAATGTAAAATGCTCATTATTAATATCGAATGTGAGATTTTTAAAAATTATTTCAGCGTTACTTTTATCATGATTAAATTTATTAATATTTGTTAGTGAAAATAGTGCTAATTGGCGTGCTTTTGTTATTCCATACATAAAATACCTTATTATTGTTTCCAACAATCAACCAGCCAAACACCATTTTCTCCATCAAACGCACTCAAAAGGTAATGAGAGGCACTATCTGCTGCTTTTTGTAAATGATCGAACATAAGAGCCGGTGTGATAAACCCACTATCACCATAAAGACGATTTAAAAAATAGCAATTAAGATTAACAGGTAACGCTGTGAATGCGGTTTCAAGTATAGAAATATATTTATAAGTCAATAACGCAGTTATATAAATTGAACCCGTCTGTTTATTAATACAACGGTGCCAATTTTTAACTAATTGCTTTATTGCCTTTTTTCTATTTTGACTCATAGAAAAATAATGATTGATAGAAATCGAAATATCTGAACACTGTTTTTTATTGATAATGATGCAGGCGACTCTTTCAATACTATTTATATTTTCCAATGTATTAGGCTTGAAAAAAAGGGTTATCGGTTGTCTTTCTATTTCACTAAAAGATAAAATTGGTACAGCCCGAAAACCACCACAAATAAATATATTATCAAGTAAATCACTATTAATAAGTTTTTGTGCTAATAATAGTGCCGACATCATACCATTACGTTCGCCTCTTATTTTGCAAGAGAAATTTTTTATACTGTATTTTTTTACGATATTTCTAGGAATAATATTAAGAGTGAACACATCTCTTAAACTATCTATCTGCTCGAAAGCCGTTAGCTCTCCCCATGCATCAATATAAATCAGTCCATTTCGCTCTTTTTTTAAGAGGAATTGTGATTTTGTATCTAATTGACCAACAGCATGATCGACCACATGCTCTATTGCAGATAGGTAAGGACGACAATTTGTTTTTCTTATTCCTTCACGTAGATACATATCATGATTGACCCCATAGCGTTGAAAACTCCAACTTTTTCCTGCGCTTTTTTTACCCGCTAAACGTAACATATGAGATTCCCATACGTTATACCATGAAGGAATAAAAGGGATCAGTGGCTCTTGTGGCTCAAAAAAAGCATAAGCGGCTAAATTAATAGCACCATTGGGTAATAATCGCCTCATCCTTGCTCTCCATTTGCGATTAATAACATGGCAATAATAGATCCATCCATACCTAAGCCGATTTTTAAAATAGGTTTAGCGCTATAGTTCACACACTCTTGATTAGTGAGGAAATTAACCTCCATTCCATCATCTATTGGATAATGTGTAGTCGAGGGGATCAATCGATTATTTTTTAATGAATCAGCTATAATCATTAAATCAATAATACCAGAGCAATTAGAAATATAACCTATCTGCCCTTTATAGCTAATAATAGGAATGGGTTGTTTAAAGATGTTAGTAATAGCTACCGTCTCAGCTTTATCACTAATAATCGAACCATTACCATGAATAAAAATAGCACCAATATCACTTGGTAAATAATGACTAAGATCGAGAAGCTGAGAAATCACTTTTGATATCGTATAAAAGTTAAATAATGTGCCTCCCATTGTCCGTTCAGCATTACTTTGCATAAAAACGGAATGATAGATATAAGCAGGTGCAAGATATTGTCTCGAGTTTATCTGTTGTTGGCTTTCTAAAATCATCACGGCATAACCATCTGATAAGGTGACCCCATCACTGTATTTACTCAAAGGTTGAGCGTGCGCTTCAACTAACATGCCTTGGCTATCCATAAAAGCTATATCTTGTAAAAGTAAGCTATTCCACGACAATACTATTACAATATCCGCCATATCTTGGCTTATTTCATTATGTCCTATATGCACAGCCATTAACGCAGAATTACTAGCACAATAGATAGGAATAGGTGGGAAATCTAACTGATATTCAGCCCACAATTTATTCGCTAATTCATCCTGTGCAAAAGAGGCTGCATGGAGTGATTTTATCTGTGGAGAATATTGAACGTCTTCGGCATCGTTTTTATCATAAAACCCTTGGTAATCCATAAAATCAGCTCTAGGCCCGTGACCTGCAAGATACATTATGGTACGTGAAGCGCGAAGCTTTTCTAGGGTGATATTAGCCCGTTTTAAACTGTTATGAATTAATCGCGTTAATATTTCAAAATGATCATTGGGAATATTTTGATAGGGGATCACCGCCGGATTATGATTAAATTTAAAATATTCTACAAAATAATCATCAGAGAAGTATTTCTCTGTTTTAATTGTTCTTTTTAATAAGAGTTGTTCAGAAAGTTGTTCAAAATTTACTATTGAAGGTAAATTAAGTTCCCATCCACTTATCGCAACATTTTTCATAACGGTTTCCTGATGATAATTGCATAGTGGTTACATCCTTCTGATGAACCAAGAACTAAAGCAGTTTCTATCTGCTTATTAATCGGTTGGGTAACAAAATGAATATCATCAGCTATAAAACTTTTTGTATAAGGAATAGGTATTATCGTGTTGCTTTGCATCATATGAATCACTAAAGAGATCGCCAATATCCCAGCGCATGATTCAACTAAACCAAAAAAGGCATTGTAATTAACTACTGGTACATGATTTGCCGCTTGATAAAATAGTTGCCGAATCGCACGGATTTCAACTTCATCATTCTCTTTATTACCATCACTGGTACCACAGATAATATCAATATCTTGGCAACTGAGTTGCGCCTCAGATAATGCTTGTTGGATAGCCTTACATAAGGCGGCCACTCTATCAGTAATATTTTCGTCTACTAAAAAAGTATTATCATTCGCTTTACCGTAGCCAATAATTTCAGCATAAATTTTAGCGCCTCGTTGCTTGGCATACTCTTTATCTTCAAGAAATAACATCCCTGCCCCTTCTCCGGGGATATAGCCGGCACTTGCATTAGAATAAACCTGATAATCTGTCGCATTCTTGGTCAGATTAACTTTCTTACTCATCGCTTGAAAATAGAGTGAAATAGAACTGAAGTGCTCATCTGCCCCTCCGACAATTACCTGAGGTTGTAGATCTTGCCTGATAATTTCATAACCATAAGTTAACGCTCCTAATGCAGCATTAACCCCTGTTGCCAATGTCGTGGTATAACCTTTTATTCCCTCTGTGATGGCACAAAATGTCGGTACTGCATTCATTAAAGTACCAGGAAATTCTGATGTTCTTACTTTTTGCGGATCAGGAATTAAACTTTGTAAATAACGATTAACGGTACTTTGTGGCCCTTTTGACATTCCAACAATAAAACCTAAGTTATCACCATCACGTTTAATTTTGCGTCCAGCATTAGCAAGTGCTTCATTTAAAGCGAATAAGGCATAAGTCCCGCTAGGAATAGCTTTTCTTGGATCATAATAACGTAATGTTTTTTTCGGATTAACGTCAGTGATAGCATGATAACAGGCGTTATTTTTTAAGCGATGATCAATGTCGAGATCAAAATAAGGATGTCCTAACGATTGCTCAAAATCATTATCTTTTATGACAACAGACATCAAGTTGTCGATATCTTTCTGCACATCACTCGCAAATACGATAGGTTTTAATGTACCTGTTTTATCTCCTGCCGAAATCGCTGTTATTATCTCCATTACATTATTGCCAATAGATGTAATCGCCCCCACCCCGGTAATAACCACTTTTTTAGCTTTATATTCCGTCGGTGTTTTATCTGTAATATAAGGGCTTGCGATAATAGAGCAGTTATTTCCTCCAAAAGCATAATTATTCTTCATAAAAAATTTTACTTTTTTATCTTGAAAGAAATTCGGTACATAATTTAAATCACAGCTATGCCTTGGCTGAGTGAAATTTAATGTGGGGGGAAGTTTGTCTTCTGCTAAACAAATAAAACACGCGATGATTTCAACAATACCTGCAGCACCAATATTATGACCAACATAAGATTTTGTTGAACTTAATGGGATATGATAAATATTAGGAAATACTTTTTTCATCGACATGGTTTCAATGCGATCATTTGCTTCAGTACCTGTACCATGCACATTTATATAATCAATATCATTAGGAGTAATACCCGCATTATCCAGTGCTTTATACATAACTTGCACTGCACCATTTCCTCGAGGATCAGGGCTAGTTTCATGGTAAGCATCACAAGATGTCGCATAAGAGACAATTTCACCATATATTGTCGCACCACGTTCAACCGCATGTTGATAATCTTCTAATACTAACGCCCCAGCACCTTCACCAATAGACATACCAGGAGTACCTGAAAATGGGGAAGTTGGTGTTGTTTTCATCACATTAAGGGCATAAAAACCCGCAAAGGTAGGAAGATAAATGGGTTCTGTTCCGACCGCTAGCACAACAGGATTTTTGCCATTTTGGATATAATCATACCCCATACCTATCGCGTTAGGGCTTGCGGTACAGGCCGTCGCCACTAATTCAAGACCACCACGTAAGCCAAGTAGACTTGATACACTCGAACAACATGATGAAAATCCACCGGATAAAATGGCTTTTTTTATCGAAAAATCATCAATATGTTGTTCAAATAATGGCAGAAAGGCTTCCGTTCCTGCTGAAGAGACGCCCACGATCATCGCGGTATTATCTAAAATAGACTGATTATCTATTAAGTTTGCTTGTTGTAATGCCTCATTGCAGACTCGATATGCCCATAATGCCGCATTGTCTAGTGATCGAGCGATATGCTGCGGTATATCTGAATAATCTAATGCCATCTCAATCTCAGATGCATTGGCATTTTTAAACCATTTTAAATAACGTTGGCTGGGCTTAATATTACATTGTCTATTAAAAAGAACCTGTTTAAATTGAGGCACATCTTTAGCTAAAGATGATAAAATCCCCATTCCGGTTATTACAACCCGACGGCGTCTACTATTCATGTTAATTCCTATATAATATTTATTATGTTTAATAAATATCTTTGCTATAAATTTAATCTTTCATTATTGATGTCTTTCAAGATAACTATCTTCGGTTGGATTAATTATTAAACTTAAATTATTAACAAAAGGAATACTCGTTGTGATAAAATCAATATCACCATAAGCCGTTTTTATTTTATAGTCATCAATATCAACGTAAGCAAATTCTCGTTTTAATAATATTCTGGCAATGTGTTCTTTTAATATAAAAGAGTATCCCACTTGAATAACTACGCCTATTTGTTCATTTTGGTAATAGATTGCATCGCCTTGTAAAATTGCAGCATTCTGAGGCATATTAATTATTCTTGCGCCCACTATTTTCTGATCTACCCCATTATCAGCACGTTGTTTTATTGCATCTTGACCAATAAATGCATCTTTATCGTAACTAATCGCCCATTGCATTTGTAACTCAATAGGACAGCGACTAAAAGGATTAATCACTTGAGGCTCCCAACAAGGATTTTCTAGTCGTATATTTTTTAAATCATCAACCCCGCCAATCTTTAAATCAAATTTCTCAGATAAAGTGCATAAATGTCGCCAAATAGACATTAACTTCTCTTCATCTCCCATAATGTGATAACAATATTCACCGTGTTTACCAACACGCATAGTAATGACATCTTCATCAACATACATAAACTCATGAAAAGGTAATCCAATAATATCCATACCGACGATTTCAGATAAAATTTCCCAAGCATAGGGGCCTTCCAGACAGATCATACGCCAATCTGGAGTAAGAGAAGTGATAGCATCAATTTGGTAGCATTCGCCCCGTTCATCTTGCTTATCTAATACTTTTTTTATCTGCTGGCATATGGCATCACTATTCATCCACTCTGAAATTAAAAAATAGTGTTCATTATCACATAGTACATAGGCATCACTTATTATTTTCCCTTCTTTATCTAGCAACAATGTATAAAGTAGTTGTTCATCACGAATAGATGAAATGTCTGCAGAAATAAGATAATTGAGTAACCGCCAAGCATCTTCACCAGAAATTTTCACCATGCCATAATGAGAAAAGTCTGTCATTAATATGCTATTTCTTACCGAGAAATAAGCCTCATGTTCATTAGTATAACGTTTGGGAAGTGTCACTCCATTATATTCACCGAATAATACATTCGCTTTATTTTCCATTTCAAAGTATTTCATAACATCTCCAATAAATAAAAATGATATAACTTAATTATTATTACTCTCATTTTTTTCTTGTTTTCTCGCTGTTTATTTAAAATAAAGGTTGTTAGGCTATTTATTGTTCTCATATAAGAAGGATCATCACCTTCTGTAACTTGAATATTAAATTCATCATTAAGAAAGACAATTATCTCTGTGGCATCAACAGAATCTAATTTTAAACCACTACCAAATAACGGAGTATCATCATCAATTTGATTAATACTCTTATTTAAATTGAGTCGTTCAATAAGCCCTTCTTTGACTCGCTTTAACATTTTTTTTCTTTGTTCAATTTTTTCATTTAACTTATCGTCATTTTCCATACTATTAATATCCTAATTTTTATTTTGTTCAGAGTGATTATATTCTCTGAAATTAACTATGGTGCCATTAGCAATGATTTTCTTTCCCACTCTTGCCTCAACAGAATAGTGTTTAAAATTGCTTTTATCAGAAAATAATAGAATGCTTGTTATCTCTATGGTATCCCCTGGGTAAGCAGCATTTTTATACCTTAAATTTTGTGAGGCCAATACACCGGAAACTTTTCTTCGATGCTGAATTAAAATTCGTTCTGATCTCGGCTCATTAAGGGCTTTGGCTATTTCTTTAAATGTATTTAATTCAATATTGTGTTCTATTTTATAAATTGAACAAAAGTCATCAATAAAAGATAAATACTCACTCGTTTGACCAAAGATTTCCGCCACCATAACCCCTGGCATAACAGGATCGGTTGGAAAATGTCCTAATAAATAGGGATCATTAAAGGTGACATGTTTAATCGTTTTGATAATAGGTTTTTCACTAGGGACAAAATCGACAATCCTATCAACCATAATGGTCGGTTGTCGCCATGCCCCTAATTTTAAAAATAGTGTAGGAGGCAATAACGATTGATTATAGAGACTCATAAGGGTTACCTCTCATCGCATCACCATCCCACCATCAACAATTAATGTTTGCCCAACAATATAGCTCGATGCCTCGGAGCTTAAAAATACAATGGTATTGGCAACTTCAGCACTTGCTCCCAATCGTTGTAATGGAATAACCGATTTAATATGACGTACGACTTGGCGTGACACTTTTTTGACCATGTCAGACTCAATCATACCTGGTGCCACCGCATTGACTCGAATTCCTTTACCTGCCAACTCTGCAGCCAACGTATGAGTAAAACCTATAATTCCAGCTTTAGCGGCGCTATAGTTACTTTGCCCAATACTTGGAACAATCCCTGCAATAGAAGCAACATTAATAATGGTCGCTTTTTCTGCCGATCTTAATAAAAGCAATAACTGTTTAGTAAATTGACAAGTTCCTAATAAATTGGTTTTAATAACATATTCAAATTCACTTATATTTATAGCAGAAAATAATTCATCTTTAATTACACCTGCGTTATTGATTAATATATGAATAGCATTAGCATATGCCTTTAGTTTATCTAAAAAGTCATGAATTGATTTATCATTATTGATATCACATTGTAATATATGTAAGCGGTGACAATATTCACTCTCTTTTTTTAGCTTATCTAAGTTATTTCTATTTTGGTGATATAATGCATAAACATGACACTGCTGTTCAAGGTATTTCTGGCAAATTGCAATACCTATATCACCATTAGCTCCTGTAACAATCACATTCTTATTCTTTAGATCAGAATATATAAACATAATAAAACACCTATAAAAGCATCAATTAAAAATTGCAACAGCGACAGCATAATGATCACAATGAGAAATACTTAATAATGATTGGGTTATTTTTTTCTGCTTTAATAAATTAGAAAAATGGCCTGTAAAAAAATAACAAGGTGCGCCATATTCATCATGCCTTATTTCAATATCATGAAATAAAATTCCCAAACGAAATCCTGTACCTATTGCTTTTACAGCGGCTTCTTTAGCAGCCCAAAACCCTGCAACACGATGATAATTTTCATGAATTCTACCGATACTGTTTCTTTCATATTCAGTTAATAATCGCTGAGTTAACGGTTCACCACTTCTACATATTGCAATAGCCACCTTTTTTATTTCTATAATATCAGTTCCTATTCCCATATTATTTCATACTCAAGATGGTGTATCCTTTGATCTATGAGCGACAAAATATCGCTCATAGATAGGCTAAAATGTTATTTATTTAACGGCCCGACAACTTTACCTTTATTAGTAAAAGTGCCTTTATTATCGATAGTAATACTTTCTCTACCAACAATAATACCTGATTTTTCATTAGTAATATTCTCACCAGAAATAGTCGTGTCTTTTATTGAATTAAGAATACCGCGATTAATAATATTTCCTGTCACACCTAATTCGAAACTATTTTTACCTGACATAATACTATTGCTGGCATTGGTATATTTACCATTTATATTTACACGTAAATGTTCTACACCAGAAATGACGCCATTGTTTTCAAAATCACGATTAACCGTCACTTCAGTATCACCACTCGACGCAATAACACCTTTTAAGGTATTACTTTCAACCGAACCTGTACTGTTATTTTTCAGTGTATCGGTTTGCAGTGTTAATTTATCCTGGCCAAACAATGTGCCTTGTGAATTGGTAAAGGTGCTTGTCACTACAGAGGCATTTTTATGTGATGCAATAGTACCACTGGTATTATCAACAGAGGTGAATTTAAGCTCCATATCCCCATTTTCTGTTACAATACGTCCTTTATTACTCACTAATTTATTGCCACTTAATTTCATTTCTCCTTTACTAATTAATCCCCCTTTCTGATCAGGTTGCCCCAGATAAAAGCCCATTTCTGTTTTGAAATCTAAACTGCTGTTATTCGTCAGTTCTGGTGTATCAATCTCTAATTTCTGTTCAGTGATCACAAATCCTGATGTGTTATTAAATTTATCTGTTTTAAAATAAATAGCGTCTCCTTTAATAACACCTTTATTATTATTTATATAAGGCGCACTGATAGTGACACTATCGCCTTCTAAGTAAAAAACACCAAAGTTATTATCTAATGTCTGGGAGAAAGTCACATTAGCACCAGTTTTAGATGCTAAGCCACCATAGAGGTTTTTGATCTTATCACTACTAAATGTCAAGTATCCCCCTGATTTTATATGTCCCCATTTATTGGTAATGTCGCCTTTGTTAGTGAAGTTCATATCGCCATCGGTGGCAATAATCCCTTGGTCATTATTCAGTCCAGCAATATTAACTGTCATACCATCCAGACCACTAAGAATACCTAATGAATCATCGCTAGCAGTATCTGCCGTCATGCCGGTATTTTTCAGCGCCTTACCATTAGTATCAATTTCAACACGAGTAACTGAGCGTAGGCGGCTATGGGTATTATTCATTGCGCCACTATTAATACTAATATCCCCTGACGCATCAATATAAGCATCAATATTATTGAAGTCTTTTAGGTTAGTATTAATATCAATGACACTTTTAGAATTGATTTGACCCTCTTTATTATTAAATAAGCCACTATTAATTTTAATACCATTAGTAGCAGAAATACCGACGCCTTCACCGACCGTTGCAGTATTCGTTATTGGTTTACCGTTTGTCTGAATATCTAATTTATCTTTACTTGCAATATAGGAGGCATTGTTTTTAAATTCACCACTATTGATAGTTACATTTCCATCCGCAGAAATATTACCACCAGAGATATTATCAACTTTCGCTTCTTTTGTTTCTATTGAGATAGTTTTAGTACTTTGTATTTCACCAGTACTATTTGTAACACCTTTATCGAAAGCAAAATAGATATCCCCCTCAGATAAGAAGTTACCTTTATTATTATCAAGTGCACCGCTATGAATAAGCTCGATCCCTCCCCCAGCAGTTTCAACATTACCATTATTTTTCAGTGGTGAGTTAGCTTCAGTACCTATAAATTTTAGCGATGAGCTTCTCACTCCTGCATTCTTGACTATCTGCAAACTATATTTACTAGCAACGCCTGTTGGCTTTTGTGCAACCACCGTATTATCTTGTGCTTTAACTTCATTAGCGCCAGTTATCACATTCACATTAATACCAGATGCATCAAGAGGCGATTCAATAGAAACATTGCGGGCAATTAAATCAATCTGTTGCGCACTTTTATCAAAAGTGGCATTACCTTTAACAGTAATATTCCCTTTTTCCACTTTATAACTATCAACGGTATCATTTTGTGTATTCACTTTCCCAGTAGTCAACACAACACGGTCAGCACTAAGAAAGTTACAGCTACTACAAATAATTCCAGCAGGATTAGATAAAATAACCCGTGCTTTTGTTCCGGCCACCTCAACAGGGCCATTTAACGTAATGGCTTTTTTAGCATTAACCTCAAGAGTAATCTCTTTTGCCGCACCGCTAGATAAATTACTATTACCGTCAATATGCCCCGATAATTGAGTATCAGCACCATCAGGACTATTATTTAATATTAACCCTGCTTCAGAAACATCAAAACTGGTTAATGAATTACTGGAATAGCCATTAATCGCTGCGGCAATATTAAGAATATCAACACTACTATTTTTTTGCTGTTGTTGCACAACAATATGAGCAGACGGATCAGCTTGTACTACAGTCGCCATATTTAACGTTGATAATACAGAGAAAACTAATAAATTAATTTTAAAAGAAACAATTTTTTTCCTATTCATTATAATTACCTTATATTAAGCACAAAAGTTAATTAAATAATAAGATCTCTCTTTATTTAAAAGATCTATTAAGCACTAACAGGTGACAAATAAAATATAAAACAAAAAATCGATTGAAATTTACTGGTGAATTAACTTTAGAGAAATATATTTATTTGGCAATAGGAAAGCATATTCATAATTAATTAGATCCCGAACTAAATAAAATGAAAACAATATAAATAATTACTCTGATAAAAATAATACCAATAGAGATATCATTTTATTTCTAATAACAAGACTTATTACTATAGGTATTAATGCTTAATTAAAACCTATACCTCCTTTATCTCTACAACACTTTTTCGTGATATGTTCGTCTTAAAACGCAATCGATTACTTTTTAGGTGCAGTTTCTAATTTATTTGTGTAGGATAAAGCGAAAAACATTTTTTTTGGGATCTTTTGTCTATGAGCATGTCATCACCAAATTCTGCTCCGCAGAGTTTGCTCCAACGCCTGTTTAAACTTCAGGAACACGGCACCACGGTTCGCACAGAACTGATCGCCGGTGTCACCACTTTTTTAACCATGGTTTACATTATCTTTGTTAACCCACAAATTCTTGCTGCAGCCCATATGGATATTAAAGCAGTGTTTGTTACTACCTGCTTAATTGCCGCGTTCGGTAGTATTTTAATGGGACTGGTGGCTAATCTACCTATCGCCGTCGCACCCGCGATGGGTCTAAATGCCTTTTTTGCCTTTGTCGTAGTAGGAGCGATGGGGTATTCATGGCAAGTGGCCATGGGCGCTATTTTTTGGGGCGCAGTAGGTCTCTTTTTGCTTACTCTCTTTCGTATACGCTATTGGATAATAGCGCATATTCCGCTTAGTTTACGTGTTGGGATCACCAGCGGTATCGGTCTGTTTATTGCCATGATGGGCCTAAAAAACTCTGGGATCATTATTCCTAACAACGACACCATTGTGACTATCGGTAATTTTGCCTCCCACAATGTGTTATTAGGTGCTCTAGGCTTTTTTATTATCGCCATCCTTGCGGCTCGTAATATTCATGCGGCAATCTTAATATCGATTATTATCACTACGGTGATTGGCCTGTTATTAGGGGATGTTCAATATCAAGGTATCTTTGATATCCCCCCTTCTATTGCTCCCGTTGTAGGGCAGGTTGATATTGTTGGCGCATTAGATATTGGCTTGTCTGGGGTTATCTTTGCTTTTATGTTGGTTAACTTATTTGACTCATCCGGTACATTAATTGGTGTCACCGATAAGGCGGGTTTAACAGACGATAAAGGTAAATTCCCACGAATGAAACAAGCGCTCTATGTAGATAGTTTAAGTTCTGTCGCAGGCTCCGCCATGGGGACATCATCTGTTACCGCATTTATTGAAAGTACCTCTGGTGTTTCTGTTGGTGGTCGTACCGGATTAACTGCAGTTGTGGTCGGTATTCTTTTCTTACTCGCCATTTTCTTATCACCACTGGCTGGCATGGTGCCAAGCTACGCTACCGCAGGGGCATTAATTTACGTCGGGGTGCTGATGACCTCCAGCTTAACGCGCGTAAAATGGGATGATTTAACTGAATCCGTACCAGCGTTTATTACCGCCGTGATGATGCCATTTAGCTTTTCTATCACCGAAGGTATCGCCCTTGGCTTTATCGCCTATTGTGTGATGAAAGTGGGTACTCTACGCTGGAAAGAAATTAATCTCTGTGTGGTGATCGTTTCACTGTTATTTATTCTAAAAATATTATTAATTGATACTCATGTTATTGATTTAAATAATTTATTTTAATATTTAATAAATTAATTTATTAATAATAAAAAAAGCACCAATAATATTCATCACTGGTGCTTTTTATTATCTTAAATTACTTGATATAAGTTGGTAGCAACAAACCAAAAATAGCGGAATCAGACACTTCATCACCAACAATCCAGCGTTGCTTTAAATAGCCTTCTTGCTCAAAACCAAGCTTGGTTAATAATGCCCTAGAGGCTTGGTTATCGGGATGTATATCCGCTTCTAAACGGCGTATTGATAGATGTGTTCTTAAATAATCAATAAAAGCAATCATTGCCTCATACATCAACCCTTTTCCTTGAAAGGCGTTATCAAGACAATAACCAATTTCACCACGGCAAGAATGGAGATGATGATTGAAGAATACACACATGCCAATAAGTTTATCTGTTGCTTTATCAATAATGGCTAAACGCAGATATTCCTTACGCTCCATATGCGTAATATCCTGAATAATATCTTCCTTCGCTTGTTGTATATTTTGCCAAGGAAGATGGCTCCAATAACGAGTAACCTCAGGAGAGCTCATAATCTGGAACCACTCTTGAGCATCCTTCATGGCAAAAGAGCGTAATAATAATCGCTCTGTTTCAATACGAATATCAGCATAACGCATTTTACAACTTCTCTGATTGCTGTTTAGGCGAGACAAAAGCGATACATACCGGCTCTGCCAGTGCATCGGGCTCAGAGCGAAACATGACTTCTTGAGTATCTGCTATTTTTAAACTCGGCCAATATTGTAATCCCGCATCGAAATGGGCTTTATCACAGTAATACCCCACCGGGCCAATCAATAAGACACCTTTGTCCTCTAATTGCGCCAACGTAATATGACGGTTATAAATATTAGGGGGCTGAACATCTTTCTCGACAATCCAGGGTTGGGCTGATAGCGGTCTATCTTTGCCATAAAAAGTGATCCACTCATGCATATACTCACCCCCTACATAAGATAAAGGCTGATGATAATGCTGATGCCAAGCATTCTCGACATCTTGTACAAAGGTTTTAACACCAATAAACTTTTGACCCGCATTACGCACATTAGCAGCTTGTACCACCGTATAACCAGATACCACTAACATACCAAAAACCGCTAAACCATATAACACACCACGTAATGAACGCTTAGGTATGACGCTAATTGAGCCGACAAAAAGAGCAGTAGCCACTGACATAAAAGGTTGTAACCACTCAGTGATACGTCCCCCTTCATGGAAACTAAACCAAATAAAAATAATCGCTAATGGGAATAGCAAAATAAAATTCAATAATTGACTATCTTGAGAAGTACGCCAACTAACTCGCCCACCATAAAGACGTACAATTCCCCACATTAGTAGCACTGGATAGAAAACCGTTAAAGCGGCACGTAACGTACGTAAATTAAAACGTGCTTCTATTTGTGAGTCGACCCATTTAAAGGCGGCAAAGTCGTTTTGCCACAACCAAATAAAATTAGGTATGACAAACGCCAACCAAATAGCTATCGCAAAGTAAAAATAAGGGGAGCGATAGCTTTGACGAACTTTAGGTACTAATACGCTTAATAAGAATACCGCACCAATCAGGGCTAATGAGGAGTATTTCCCCATAGTAGCCACCCCCATCACTGCAGCGAATCCACACCAATATTTGGGGTTGTCATTGATAGCGCATAAAAAGAAATAGAGCGCCCAAGGCCAGCAACCCACTAAAATATAATTATCGTTATAAGGAATGATATCGAAATTAATAATTCCTGATAAATTTAAACCTAACATGGCAAACCAAGCTAGGTGATAATTTTTGGTTAACTTATAGGCTAAATTCCAAACACCTAATAAGCCGATGGCTATCATCACAAAGTGGATAAAATACCAATAAAAGCTAAAATCAATACCACCATAAATGGCTGGCCACATAATAAAACCAACAAACCAAGGGTTTTTAGGTGAGCCCCAACCGCCATTAGTACCCCAGTTAACCGCTTCTACGGCATCATAAGGTACGGTGGGATCAAATAAATAGCTGACGATAATCCATAAAACCGCATAACCAATTATCCACCAATAAACTGGTTTGCGTAATCGAGCAAATGATAATGTCATAATAAACAGAATGTTAAGTTAATTAGTTTAAATTTATAGTTAATTGCTATCACAATACAGTAAAGTATAGTAAACCGAGCGCTACATTGTACGTGAGTAAATATTAAATTGTCTTAAATTCGTGCTTTTATCGCAAAATAGTTTCTGATAGATTGCGCAACCAATAAGATCACAAATCGAGTTACCATTATGAATATGATTAAAAGAAAACCCGCAGCTAAAACGCGTAAAAAAACACGTGAAGAGCTAAATGCAGAAGGACGTGAACGTAAGCGCCAGAAAAAGCATCGTGGCAATCCTGCTGGTAACCGTCAGCAGGAAGCGATGAAAAAAGAGCAAGCGCAAACCAATGAACAGAAAGATCCACGTATTGGTAGTAAAAAACCCATCCCTCTCATCGTGGATAATCAGGCGCCTAAAGTAGATAAGAAAAAATCCGCGCCAGCAAAAATGGAGCCTATGCGCTTATCGTTAGAAGAAGAGTTAGCACTCTTAGAGAATGATACTCGTTTAGATGAATTACTCTCTCGTCTGGAAGAAGGGGGTAAACTCAATCCAGAAGAGCAAGCTTATACTGAAAAAACTCTTGATCGCATCGATGCGTTAATGGCGGAATTAGGCATTGAGTTTGAAGAAGATGACGATGAAGAAAAAACAGAAGATATTATGCAGTTATTAAAAGGTAAGTAATTTATCGTTACTCTATCTTAATCTGACAGATACCAAATATATATTGGTATCTGTTCATTCCCTTTCCCTCTATTTTAAATAGTCATAATTAGAAATTATGATTTTTATTTAAATTTATTTTTTAAATAAAAGCTCAGACAACTCTATCTATTTCTTATTAAATAACCCTGATATTCTATTTTTCTTCTTTTAATATACGAGTAATAATAAGTATGGATAATAAACAACACTATTTAGATATCGCCGCAGGGCAAGGAAAAAAAGAGCCCTCTCGTATAGTGGCATTCCCTGCACAGCCACTAAACTATGCATTGATAGAACAACGCCTAGAGGAACAGACCGAATACACAGATGGTGAGATAAGCTATCTTAGTGATGATCTTGATGAAGGTTTTTTCTATCATTGCCAACATGGCGATGATGAGCTCCATTTTTTTATCTGCCTGCTACCACGATCAGAAGATTATCAAATACGTCCTATGTATGCGACAGATGAGATGACTCCTGAGCTATTAGCCCATGCCAATGCCACCACTCAAGACATCTTATTAGAAACGATGTTCTCTGACACCCTACATCCTTTAGCGAGTTATCGCCATCAGCTCAATCTACTGAACATAATTGCGCCAGAAATGATCCTCGCACTGGATGAATCTGCCGCAGGTAAAGGATTAACTCCCGAATGGATACGTTTTCAATTGGAGACACCCGATCTCTATCCTGAAGTAGAAAGTTTGTATGTTATTCATGCAGTTTACGATACAGAAAATGATCCACCAACCATGTTCTGGTTTCATACCCATGGCTTGCAACGTTGTGGCTTAACTGAAGTTGATTTAGTGATCCCAAGCATGTTGGAATCTTACTACGGTATTCCTGATCTTTTCCGTTGCTTCGTCAATAACAGTATTAACAACCGCCAAATTGAATTTGGCGAGCCGATGCTTTGTGGACAAACTTCGTCAGGATTAGAATATTTAGTCGCGCTACCCTTTGAAGAAGGTATACGTCACGTTAATCAGTCCACACCTTTAGATAGTCTTAGACCATTAGAAGAGATGCGTTATAACACTCAAGGGGCACCACATGGCGTATTTCTGGGCGATATGGCTGATAGAGACGAATATCATCAGCACCCATCATCGATGTTATTTAGAACTAATGAAGAAAACCCTATTTTAGAAACTTTCTTTAAAGGTTATGAAGAACAACAAGCCATGATGCTACTACGCAGTAACGAAGAAACCTACGAAATGGCAGAAAAGGCCAAAAGGCGTTGGCAATATTTTCTCTCCATGTTTGATAACTACCATCAGCCCCCCGTAGAGAAAAAAACCGGTTTCTTGGCAAAATTATTAGGTAGTAAAGAGAGCAATGAAGAAACTGAGAGCCCATGGCAATTTATGATTAAGTTTGGTATTCCTTATGGTGATAAGGAAGAAAAAGAGCTTGAGCACATGTGGTTTATCCCTCAGTCTCGAGAAGGTGACCGAATTTATGCTAAGTTACTTAACGTACCATTCTATGTACAAGAAATGGAAGAAGGTGGCATTTATCCCATTGATATTGCGTTCATCACTGATTGGGTTATCTCTTATGAAGGTTATAGTTATACCCCTAATACGATTTATCAACTTTTTAGCCACCAGCAGACTCACTAATCCCACTAATTAACTAGCACTATTCTCTGCAACGGGATCTGTCAGTATGACCTTGATGATAGATCCCGTTAATAGCATTCACTGATTGTTACACTAATGATGCGCAATTATCTCTAACTGTTACAGTTTGTTTTTTGATGAATAACAGTACAGCCTTCACGGCATTTATCTGATAGCTTTTCGACCATTATTATAAATTAAATTGATGTACATCAAGAGAACACATAGCCATTGTGGGCTAAATTATACTCAATAAAGATGGTTATAATTCTCATTTGCATTAAATATTTACCTAATCACCCTATTTTTCTTGTGCGTTTTCTTTTTAAATGCGTTAATAATTATCAGTATCATTATTTTTTGTATCAATATAATTAGTGGAAGGACGTTTTATGTCTCTCATTCCAAATCATAGCTACAAGATCCTCAGCTATTCCCCGCAAATTAGCCCTGCCTATCGGCAGAAGCTATTATCATTAGGGATGCTGCCAGGCGCTATTTTCAATGTGATCCGTATCGCACCTTTAGGTGATCCTATCCAAATTGAAACTCATCGGGTCTCTTTAATTTTGCGTAAAAAAGATCTCGCTTTGATAAATCTTAGCGAAATCGCTCATAACGAAAAATAACAGCTTATTTATCAACTACTCAGGCAATACAACTACTGGCATCACTATTATGACTCCTCTTACTATTGGTCTTATCGGTAATCCTAATGCGGGTAAAACAACGCTTTTTAATCAGTTAACAGGCTCTCGTCAACGTGTCGGTAACTGGGCGGGTGTTACTGTTGAACGTAAGGTAGGTCGCTTTACAACCAAAAATCATAAAATTGAATTAGTTGACTTACCGGGCACTTATTCTTTAACAACAATTTCAGAACAGACCTCTCTGGATGAGCAAATTGCTTGTCACTTCATCTTAAGTAATGAAGCGGATATGTTGATTAACGTTGTAGATGCTTCCAATCTTGAACGTAATCTTTATCTCACATTACAACTGCTTGAACTCGGTATTCCCTGTATCGTGGCACTGAATATGCTTGATATTGCTGAACACCAAAATATGCAAATTAATATTCAAGCACTTTCTGAACAACTCGGTTGTCCGGTGATCCCTATGGTATCAACCAAGGCATCAGGGATTGATAAACTGAAAGACACTATTGATAGCTTTCCAGCCACCAAAAGAAAACCCGAAGAGTTACTAACTTCTTATCCAACATGGTTATTAAACGAAGTTGAATCTTTAGCTGAAAAAATTAATCACGATGAATTCAATTTACAGCAACGCCGTTGGATGGCATTACAATGTTTAGAAGGGGATATCTATACTCATCAACGTGCTGAAATTACCTCACAAGAGATAAAAGCCATTCGTCAGCGCATTCAAACTGAGCATAGTAATGAGCCAGAATTAGTGATTGCCGATGCGCGTTATCAAAACATTGAGCGTATTTGCCATGCAGTCATTAATATGGAGTCCATTAAGCCCAATCAGCTCACACAAAATATCGATAAAGTGATATTAAATCGCTGGTTAGGTGTTCCTATCTTCTTGTTTGTCATGTATTTAATGTTTGTGCTTGCCATCAATATTGGTGGAGCATTGCAGCCCGCGTTTGAAGGTGGCTCTGAAGCTATCTTTATACATGGGATCCAATGGCTAGGTGCAACATTCAATTTCCCTGAATGGTTAACTATTTTCCTTGCTCAAGGTGTTGGTGGTGGTATTAATACTGTACTCCCTCTGGTACCACAAATCGGCATGATGTATCTCTTTTTATCTATCCTTGAAGACTCTGGCTATATGGCACGTGCTGCTTTCGTGATGGATAGATTAATGCAAGCGCTAGGATTGCCCGGTAAATCTTTTGTACCGCTGATTGTTGGATTTGGTTGTAACGTCCCATCCATTATGGGGGCACGTACTCTAGACGCCCCAAGAGAGCGATTAATTACTATCTTAATGGCTCCCTTTATGTCTTGTGGTGCACGTTTAGCCATATTTGCTGTTTTTGCTGCCGCATTCTTTGGTAAAAATGGCGCCAGCGTGGTTTTTTCACTTTATTTATTAGGGATCCTTGTTGCTATTTTGACGGGTTTACTACTCAAACATACCATTATGCGAGGTGAAGCTTCTCCTTTTGTCATGGAGTTGCCGGTTTATCACGTTCCCCATATCAAAACCTTATTAATACAAACTTGGCAACGTTTAAAAGGCTTTGTTATCCGCGCGGGTAAAGTGATTATCATCGCCAGTATGTTTATTGGTGCATTAAATAGCTTCACTTTTTCCGGTAAAGCGGCTGATAGTATTAATGATTCTGCCCTCGCTTCCGTCAGTAAAGTAATCACTCCGTTATTGCAACCTATTGGTGTGCATAACGATAACTGGCAAGCTACCGTTGGTTTAGTCACTGGGGCAATGGCAAAAGAAGTGGTTGTGGGAACATTAAATACACTGTACACCGCAGAAAGTATTGTTAATGAACCTTTCGTTCCTGAAGAGTTTGATCTATGGGGCGAAATTGGTGACGCCTTTGCTGAAACTTGGGATAGCTTAAAAGAAACCTTTACATTCGCTGCGCTTTCCAACCCTATTGAGGCAAGTAAAGGTGATGGTGAAATGGATACGGGGACTATGGGTACCATGGGCAGCAAATTTGGTAGTGCAATAGCGGCCTATAGCTACTTAATTTTCGTTCTACTATATGTGCCTTGTGTCTCCGTAATGGGGGCTATTGCTCGTGAAACCAGTCGTGGTTGGATGACATTCTCTATTCTTTGGGGATTAAATATTGCTTACTCACTTGCCGCGTTATTCTACCAAACAGCGACATTTAGCGAACATCCACAAAGTAGTACCATCACCATTGCTGCTGTATTGATATTTAACTTAATTGTCTTTGTACTATTACGTAAATCTCGTCATCGTCTCAGTTTTAATTTAAGTAACAAACGCTCATTAGCGAAACAGTGCTGTGGTAAACAAGGTAGCTGTCACTAAGTCACAAAAGGAAAAATAAGATGGCAAGTTTGATGCAAGTTCGTGATTGTGTCGCGCTTAACGGTCGGGCTGATGCTCGTCTTGTCAGCCATCAGCTTAATATGCCTGAACCTATGGTAAAAGCGATGTTAGAGCGGCTTACGTTAATGGGTAAATTACAAGAGGTCGATGTAGAAGAGTGCTTGGTGGGTAGCTGTAAAAGCTGCCCTGAAGCCACCGCATGTCAGACTAAAGTTTATCAATTACGCTCCTAACTCACTGTCTCTTTTAAACACATACCTTCTATATCCCCCTGCTATCTCACAGGGGGTTTTTCTGATAATCAAAATGAATTTTTTTCAACTTTTGCTGGTTATTCTTCATTTTACTTTTCCCACCATCTGCGCATAATCCAATCCTTAAATAGCCATAAAGACATCTAAATGTCCAAAATGAAATTATATACATTTACTTTATTAGGATAATAAATTATGCCGATCACTGAATTCTCATCCATTATCTCTACGGGTACACAAGGTGGGTTGCAGATGCAATGTGCTTCTCGCCAATTTCAATTATTACTTGATGAGCCTATTTCATTGGGTGGAAACGATACCGCGATGACCCCCGTTGAAGCGCTACTTGGCACACTCGGTGCTTGTAAATGCATTGTTGCTAAGAGCTTCGCCCGCCTACACCATATTAATCTCCATAATATTCGTATTGAGGTAAAAGGCGAGCTAGATATCGATGGCTTTATGGGAAAGAATAAACAGGCTAAAATCGGCTTTAGTAAGATAACGACGCATTTCTATATCCAAGCAGATAATAGTAAAACAGAAATAGAAGCTTTTATCGCCTTTATTGAACGAACCTGCCCTATATTAGATACCATAACCAACCCACCAGAATGCGAAACGCTATATCATCTTGAATAGTCTATTAGCGTTATAACCTCTTCATTATTCATGCCAGAATTGATAAGGCCTCACACTGCTTTAACAAGGTCTCACTAAATTCATCCGGATGAGAAATAAAGGGAGCATGTGCGGCATGGCGAAAAATAACCGAAGGAGAGTCAGGATAACGAGCATCTAATAAAGCTGCGACTTTTCTTGGCACTAAACCATCTAAATAACCATAAAGCCGAATAAAAGGACAACATAAGGTAGTAAGCTGTTCTCGCAAATCTTCTGTACGTAAAATTTCCAGCCCGCCGTTTAATGTTTCAACGGAAGGCAAAGGTTGTGCCAACACGACCGCTTTCAAGGCCTTAGTATCTTCACGAGCACTTTGAGTACCGAGTGTTTGCAAGGCTAAAAAGCGCTCAACCGTTCGATGAAAGTTATCACTCAATTGTTGCTCGAAACCTTTTAACACGTCTGGCTTAATTCCTGGCCATGCTTCATGAGCAGCAAAACAAGGGGAAGAGGCAACGCTAATTAACGCCCGTACATTATTAGGATTATCAAGTGCAATACGGCTTGCCACTAATCCCCCTAATGACCATCCTAGCCAAATGGCTTTTTTTTCAGGCGCCTGTGAAAAAACAATATCAGCCATCTCTTTAAGCGTTAGCACAGGAAAACCTTGGCTTCTGCCGTATCCCGGTAAATCAACCAGATGCAGGGTAAAATGCGAGCTTAATCGCGTGATGATTGATTGCCAAACCTGAGCATTCAAGCCCCATCCGTGCAACAGCACAAGATGCGTTTTTCCTTCACCTAAAGTCTGCCAATACAATTTATTCATTGTTATGCTCTCTTCTCTTATTTTACAGGGATGTTCACTATGCTGATAACAATAGCAGGATATTGCTGGTTATGTCGTCAACCATTGCGGTATGGTAACCACAGCATTTGTTCAAGTTGTATTCGTCATCTGCCACAACAAAATAATCGTTGTCCGGGATGTTTGTATCCCTCTACCCACTCAATGATATTGTGTGGACGGTGTTTGCGATCACCACCACGCTGGAAACAGATGTTGACAGTCACTGACTATCGCCCACCGCTTAATAAATTATTACACCTTTATAAATATCATCCTCGCCCTCAGATAGCATTATGTCTTGCGAAACTTTTTTTATTACGGTGGCTTGCTCATCGTCGCGAGAATTTAGTTCGCAAGCCAGAGCAAATTATTAGCGTACCGCTACATCGACATCGTCGTTGGCGTAGAGGCTTCGACCAAGTTGAGGCTATCGCTAAACCTTTGGCAAGATGGTTAAATTGTCCTTATCACCCTAATACCTTGATAAGAACTCGTGCTACACTGGCACAAACACATCTTAATGCCAAACAAAGGCAACAAAATTTAGATAATGCCTTTATCGTAAATCGCACAGTGTCAGTGGCAGGCAAGGATCTGGCACTGATTGATGATGTTATCACCACAAGCGCGACGCTCAATGCTATTGTACCTTTGCTATTTCGTGCTGGAGCACGCTCTGTTGAGGTATGGGCTATTTGCCGAACCTTGTAGTTAACCGTCAATTGGGCGTATGATAACCAACCAGAACAGTCAACTATTGAGCAAGACGATATGATTACTATTACTGATGCCGCACAGGCACACTTCGCCAAACTATTGGCTAATCAAGAACCCAATACTCAAATCCGTGTTTTTGTCATTAACCCAGGAACACCTAACGCTGAGTGTGGCGTTTCTTACTGTCCACCCGATGCAGTAGAGCCGAACGACACAGAAATTAAATTTGAAAAACTTTCTGCTTATGTTGATGACATCAGTGCACCTTTCTTAGAAGATGCAGAAATTGACTTTGTCACAGACCAATTAGGCTCACAATTAACATTAAAAGCACCTAATGCAAAAATGCGTAAAGTGGCTGACGATGCGCCTTTAATTGAACGTGTTGAATATGTACTGCAATCACAAATCAATCCACAGTTAGCGAGTCACGGTGGCCGCGTAAGCTTGATGGAAATCACTGAAGATGGCTATGCTATCTTACAATTCGGTGGTGGTTGTAATGGCTGCTCCATGATTGATGTCACTTTAAAAGATGGTATCGAAAAAGAGCTACTTAACCTGTTCCCAGAAGAGTTAAAAGGCGTGAAAGATTTAACCGAACACCAACGTGGTGATCACTCCTACTACTGATCCTCTATTACAAATCCCCTTTGATATTCACCTGCACAGATATCCTAGGGGATTTGTGTATATGCCATTATCATTTACAAAAGGTAACGCCATCTTTACTGATTTGACGTTATTATAGTGATATCGTTCTCTCGCTCAGAACATAACAATGTAATTAACAATATAATAAATAAGACAATTATGGATAGTTTTCAATTTCTTAGTGTTGAACAAGCCTATCAATTTTGGGTATCTCAATCGGCTATTTTAGTTGATGTAAGAGATCCGCAAAGTTATCGTCTTGGTCATGCCACTGGCGCTTTTCATTTAACAAATGATACGCTTAACCAATTTCTACAAGATGCGGATTTTGATGTTCCTGTGATGGTGATGTGTTATCACGGTCATAGTAGCCAAGGCGCAGCACAATATCTGGTCAATATGGGCTTTGAAACCGTATATAGTATTAATGGCGGTTTTGAAGCATGGCTAAGAGAGTTTCCTCAAGCGATAACTTCTCTGCAATAATTACAGATGAGTTTCTCAATGATCCACATTATCACACTATCTAACCCACAACTTGCTGATATGTTCGTCAATTATATGGCGACAAAAGGTGTTCGGATCCACGCAAAAACAGAAAATCAACAAGTCAGCCTTTGGTTGGAAAACGAACAACAACTCAATCAGGTTGAAAGTGAGCTAAAAACCTTTCTTCGTGAACCTTTTCACCCTCGTTACCAAGCGGCAAGTTGGCAAACAGGTACGCCTCAACGTACGGGTCTACAATATCGCCCGGCTTTTTCAATCAAAAGCATGGTGCAACAATCAGGCCCTTTAACGGTTTTGACCATTATTTTATGTGTGCTCGTCTTTATCTGGCAGCAAATAGTGGGCGATTACAATGTCATGTTACACCTTGCATGGCCATACGATGCTAGTCTCGATTTTGAACTATGGCGTTATATCACCCCAGCATTTGTTCACTTTTCGCTCATGCATATCGCCTTTAATTTAGCGATGTGGTGGTATTTAGCCAGCCAAACAGAAAAACAACTGGGTACAGGCAAATTATTTGTCATTATGCTCATTTCTGCGCTATTTAGTAATTGGGCACAATCACTGTTTGCAGAATCCAACTTTGGTGGACTTTCTGGTGTTGTTTACGCGCTAATTAGCTATGTTGGCTTAACAGGTTTGCGGGCTCCAGAAAAAGGGATCGGTGTTCCTACCGGCTTAATTGTTTTTTCCATATTGTGGATAATCGCGGGTTATATGGGCGTTTTAGGTGATTCTATCGGAAATGCTGCACATTTTGCCGGCTTCCTTATCGGCTTATTGATGGCTTTGTGGGATAATCGACATCAATTATCTCGTCAATCATAATAAAATTAACATGATATTTTTAACTTTAGGGGACACCTGTGAAGCAAACACAACGGCATGATGCCATCATCGAACTGGTACGCTTACAAGGCTATGTCAGCACCGAAGAATTGGTGGAACATTTTGAGGTCAGCCCACAGACTATCCGACGTGATTTAAATGAATTAGCGGAAAAGAACAAAATCCAACGTCATCATGGAGGCGCTGCATTACCATCTAGCTCAGTGAATGCCGCTTACCACGACCGTAAGATCATGTGGTCTGATGAAAAATCACGTATTGCCCAACGTGTTGCTAGCTTAATTCCTGATGGTGCAACACTATTTATTGATATTGGTACTACCCCTGAAGCCGTAGCCCATGCACTGATTAACCATAAAAATCTGCGTATCGTCACTAATAATCTGAATGTCGCCACTTTATTGATGGATAAAGAAGACTTTCGCTTGATCTTAGCGGGTGGCGAAGTGCGTACCCGTGATGGTGGTATTGTCGGTGAAGCCACCCTGGATTTTATCTCTCAATTCCGCCTTGATTACGGCATCTTAGGGATAAGTGGTATTGATATGGACGGATCTTTGTTGGAATTTGACTACCATGAAGTCCGCACTAAACGTGCCATAATCGAAAATTCTCGTTGTGTTATGCTAGTGACCGACCACTCTAAATTTGGCCGTAACGCGATGGTCAATCTTGGTAATATGAATCTGATTGATTACCTTTTCACCGACCAAGAGCCACCATCAGGCATTCAAAAAATTATTGAACAACATAACGTTCAGCTTGAGCTTTGCTAGGATAACCCTCTATTAAAAAGTACCTTTCGAGGTACTTTTTCCTAAAATTTTCCGCTTTTTTTACCTATTTATTCTTTTGTCAAACCTCATTCCCTTTCCTATTCTTATCAATAACATCATTTGTTCTTTTCAGTTAATAAGCACACTAAATGTAGGGATATGATAATAAATTGTTATTTATATCACGCAGTAATGTTTTTTATCGGTTATATAGTTGGCATTTCCAACAAAATTCATTACAATTATGAGCGAAAACGAACATTAAAGAATTGTTTCGCGCATTCTTAGGAGGATGTTATGGAAACTAAAGACTTGATTGTCATCGGCGGCGGAATAAACGGCGCTGGAATTGCGGCGGATGCAGCAGGCCGAGGCCTTTCAGTATTAATGCTGGAAGCTCAAGACTTAGCCAGTGCAACATCTTCCGCTAGCTCAAAATTAATTCATGGTGGCTTACGCTATTTAGAGCATTACGAATTCCGTTTAGTCAGTGAAGCATTGGCTGAACGTGAAGTTTTATTGCGTTTGGCGCCTCATATCGTATTTCCGATGCGTTTCCGTTTACCGCATCAACCCCATCTACGCCCAGCATGGATGATCCGCATTGGTTTATTCCTCTATGATCACCTAGGCAAACGTGTCAGTTTACCGGGCAGTAAAAGTATTAAATTCGGGGCTAACTCTGTCTTAAAACCTGAATTAACTCGTGGTTTTGAATATTCCGACTGTTGGGTAGATGATGCTCGTTTAGTAGTATTAAATGCGCAAGAGATCGTTCGTCGTGGCGGTGAAGTTCGTACTCGTACCAAAGTGACGCGCGCTTGGCGTGAAAACGATTTATGGATGGTGGAAGCACAAGATTTACGCACCGGAGAAACTTCTCGCTACCAAGCAAAAGCATTAGTGAATGCAGCCGGTCCTTGGGTTAAAACATTATTCGATGAAGGGTTAAAATTAAAATCACCTTATGGTATTCGCTTAATCAAAGGTAGCCATATTGTGATCCCACGTGCTCACGATGAACCCCAAGCCTATATCTTACAAAATGAAGATAATCGCATTGTATTCGTGATCCCTTGGATGGATGAGTTCTCTATTATTGGTACCACTGATGTTGAATACAAAGGTGATCCAAAAGATGTGGCTATTGATAACAATGAAGTTGAGTACTTATTAAAAGTCTATAACGACCACTTTAAGAAACAACTGACCAAAGACGATATCGTCTGGAATTATTCAGGGGTGCGTCCATTGTGTGATGACGAATCCGATTCGCCACAAGCTATCACTCGTGACTATACCTTAGATGTACATGATGATAATGGTAAAACACCACTACTCTCTGTGTTTGGTGGTAAATTAACGACTTATCGTAAACTCGGTGAACACGCGGTTGATAAGCTAAATGCTTATTTCCCTAATATGGGTCAAGCGTGGACAAAAGAGGGTCAATTACCGGGGGGGAACTTAGAAGGTTACGATCGTGATGGCTATTCACGTCTTATTCGCCAACGTCATCCTTGGTTACCAGAAGCATTAGCACTACGTTTTGCTCGCACTTATGGTAGCAATACTGAAGTGTTGCTAGAAGGAATTACTGATTTAGCCGGAATGGGCGAAAATTTCGGTCATAATCTTTACGAAGCTGAATTACGTTATTTAGTTAAACATGAGTGGGTGATTGAGCTTGATGATGCTATTTGGCGTCGTACCAAACTTGGTATGTGGCTTAATGATGAACAAAAACAACGTATTACGCAATGGTTAGAGGCAAATACGCACACAGCATAATGCAGTAAAATATTCTCTGACTCTGTTCAATGTTCTTATTAGCAATTTTTGTGGCGCGATAATAGCGCCACTTTTTTATTGCCGCATATGATGCTATTGACATTACACCTGACAAACCCATCGATAATTGCTTTAGCTGGTTTTGCACTGTTTTTGCAGAAATTCCATTAAAACTACGGCATTATTCTGTTTCTCATCTTTAGCGGAATACAGTAATACTAATGGTTTTTCTTTGGCTACCTTCAATAGTGGTTGCCAACTTTCCGGTATTGCTTCTAATTCTTTTATATAGCGAGCCGTAAATTGTGTGAAATCGCCATTTTCATGAAACCATTTTCTTAATTCAGTAGAAGGCGCGAGCGCTTTATTCCATTCATCATAATGAAAATCGCTCTTTTTCACCCCTCTAGGCCATAATCTATCCACTAATACACGATAACCTTCATGCTTACCGTCTTTATCATCATAGACACGTTTACAAGTGATCATTTCTACTCCCATTCAATCAATGAGTTAATTTTATTATAGAAGAAAATCTTCAAACGTATCCCTTCTGCGACTTTACGTTATTTAAGGTTGTCATCGTGCAACATGAAATTTTCTCTTCTTCCGATTGAATTATCCTCATTGAAACTAAGGTGAATAACTGTTGACTAAATAACCGAATTAAGAGAATCTACATCTAGACGTCTAAATGGTTAGATGGGTAAATAAGTAGCGATACTTAACGGAATAACAATAACAACATGTGACACAACGATTGATGAGGTATAGGTATGAGCTTTTATCACGCAAGCCAGCATGAAGCGCTTAATCAAAATCTTGCTGAATTAGATGGCCAGATCCAAGTTTCTTTTGAGTTTTTTCCTCCTCGCACACAAGAGATGGAAAATACACTCTGGCAATCACTGGCTCGTCTAAATACCTTAAAACCTAGCTTTGTTTCGGTCACTTATGGTGCAAATTCAGGTGAACGAGATAGAACACATGCCATTATTAAAGATATAAAAGAGCGTACAGGCCTTGAGGCGGCACCACATTTAACCTGCATTGATGCCTGTCGTGAAGAATTACAGCATATTGCCCAAGACTATTGGCAAAGTGGTATTCGTCATATTGTGGCGCTACGGGGAGATTTACCTGATAACAGCCAGAAGCCAGATATGTATGCCGTTGATCTGGTTCATTTACTGAAAGATGTAGGAGATTTTGATATTTCGGTTGCTGCTTATCCAGAAGTGCATCCCGAAGCTAAAAGCGCACAGGCTGATCTTATTAATTTAAAAAAGAAAGTGGATGCCGGCGCTAATCGAGCCATTACACAATTTTTCTTTGATGTAGAAAGTTACTTACGCTTTCGTGATCGCTGTGTTTCAACGGGTATTGATGTAGAAATTGTTCCGGGTATTTTACCTGTCACCAATTTTAAACAGTTAAAACGTTTTGCCGGATTAACCAATGTGAAGATCCCCGGTTGGATGCATAAAATGTTTGATGGCTTAGATAACGATCCAGAAACTCGCGCACTGGTTGGGGCTTCTATCGCTATTGATATGGTGAAAATTTTAAGCCGTGAGGGCGTGAAAGATTTCCATTTTTACACTCTTAACCGCTCTGAATTGACCTACGCCATTTGCCATACATTAGGTGTTCGCCCACAACTTGCGAAGGTTTAGTCTTATCCCCCCGCCCATAGTCTATTGGCGGGGTTTTTCTAGGCGAGATTATTTTGCAAAATGATAAGGTTGCTCGATAGGAAGTAAGCTATATGCAGTATCTAGATCGCCATTAGTAATACAAGTATCTATTTTACGCACTTTATCAGTAATATCGGTAATATTAACAATCCACTCATTGCAATATTTTTCTACTGCTTGATTACGTAACCCTATTTGAATAGTGCGATAACTTAAGCGATTAAGATAAATATCTCGTTCAGGATCCCACTGAATACGAATATCACTGGTTTCTGTTGCTTCTTGCCATTCTTTGGCACTCACATAGTGGTCTGGATCGAAATGACTGACCACACCTTGTGTTAGCATCTGTTGAAAGCCTTCATGGGTAATATCAACAGCCAAAATAGACGCTTGATTGGGATCTTTGCGCCCCCACCCTGAGCGATACATCATCCAGAGAAAGGAGGGTTTTACCCAAGTCATGCGGGTCATACTAAAAGGGGGAGAAACAAAAGTACCATTTGCGACTGCGCTCTGAGCGATAGTAGTAGAATAGGCTTGGTAAACACGGACAAAATCATCCGTATAGTATGCCCTTACTTGACACTCAGGACATCGGTCAACATCATCGTTCATCTTTCTTTAATATCCTTTTATATTAATAAAATGGAGCTATCTGCTTAAATTATGAGCCTCTAACCAGAGATAATCAAGAGTCCCTATTTTCATTAGGGATTTAATAGAATATGACACCGTGACAAGCCATACAAAAGAATGACCATAAATTAAAATGGCCATTATCGCTACAATAATAAAAAATTTAATCTTGCAAAATATATCTTACACTACGTCCACCAGCGCCAAAGGCGCTCAATACATTGTACTGATTATCAAAACGACTCGATCACGAAATTTACATTAAGTTCTCTTTTATTTTCTGATCACTAGCGCTGCCTAAATAATTATTTTCTCTTTCCTTCTTTCTTTATAGGAAGAAAGGTAAATATTAAGCAAATAATCACAAATGATACTAATAGTATTCGACCATAGAAATAGGGAAAAAACCGAACAATCAAAACACTATAAAGGACAAAAAAAACAGCAATAATGCTTAATATTAAAGATTGTTTAAGGTCTTTTAAAAAAAAAAAGAAAATATTTTTTTCATACATAGCCTACATTAAAGTCGCATATCTGATGATATAACATTCATCATATCAGAAGAGAATGGGTAGCCATTAACCACATACATCCCCCAAATGAGGCGAATAGAAAGCTTATTCTACTCACAAAGTGAGGCGAATAATCACGATATTTGACTCATGCTCCTGCAATTAAGCGTTTGATAAGTTGTGTTTTAATTAATGGAGGTGCTTTCACTACGTTACCTGCTATCTTAGCAGTCATGATTTCAAAGGCTTTTTCTACCAATAAGGTTTCATCTTGCTTCATTGACCAGACATTATTGGGTAAAAAACTTAACATAACGTGATCATCAAAAGTACCTATATTGATATGTGCGGGAATAACACCTTCTGTTTGGCGAATAGCACTTAATACGCCTTCTAAAATGGGCAGTGATGAGGCAATAAAATGACTGGGGATCTGCCGATGTTGTTCAAGATATTGCTTCATCATCTGTTCACCATCTTTGGTGGTGTTATGTTCTGCATAGGAAACGGTTACATGGCTTTCATCACCATAATGGGCTTTGATCGCCTGAACATAACCGCGCAAACGAGCTGCAATAGTAGGAAGAAGAGCATCACCGGCAAAAAAGTGGATTGGCGCATCTTGCTGTATCATCGCTTTCGTTAATTGTGCACCACTATCACAGTTATCAGACGCCACGCAAATTGCATTACTAACAGAAAAATCTCTATCTAAGAACACTAAAGGCTTTTGACGATGTTTAACGTGATGTTGCTGATTTTTTCGACTCGCTGAAACAATAAAAATCCCATCAACATTACGCTCATCCATAGACTTTACGAGCTTATTTTCATTTTTAATATCACCATAGGTACAACTTATCATCAGCTGGCAACCAATTTGGTGACAATGCATCTCTAACTTTTCCGCTAAAGCAGCAAAGAAGGGGTTGGACAGCCGAGGAATAACCAGACCATAAGTATCTGTTTTATTGAGTTTTAAGCTTCTTGCCGCATGGTTAACGGTATAACCAAAAACTTCGACATAATCAGCAATTTTTTTCTGGGTTTTTGCACTGATCCGATATTGATCACCTTTACCATTGAGTACTAATCGTACTGTGGTGATAGATAAATTCAGATCATTTGCAATTTGTTCAACTGTTTTTGCCATTAATGTTCCGTCATTGATATTGCCCTCATTTTGCTAACAATGAGGGCGGATTAACCTTTATTAAGCAGATTGACTACGCCATTTTTTCCACATTGATTTTAACCCAGGTCCGACAATAGGTAACAGCAGTGTTAATAGTGCAATAGCGAGGAATGTCGCAGTAATAGGTCGTGTATAGAGAATCGATAAATCCCCTTGAGACATCATTAAAGCACGGCGTAAGTTAGATTCTGCCATTGGCCCAAGGATAATACCTATCACCACCGGAGACATCGAAAAATCGAGCTTAATCATAATATAAGCCAGTAATCCTGCCCCCATCATCACAAAAACATCAATGATGCTATGGTTAACTGAATAAGCCCCCACACTACACAACACAAAGATAATGGGTACTAATACTCTTCGTGGTACATCCATCACACGTACAAACAGTTTCATACACAAGAAGCCTAAGATACCGAGAAAAATATTCGCCATCATTAAGCCGATAAAAATACTGTTCACTTCAACGGGATTATCCGTAAATAACTGTGGCCCTAGCGCTAATCCTTGCACCATAAAAGCCCCCATAATAATCGCCGTTGCGCCATCACCGGGAATACCTAAAGTCATTAGAGGTACCATGGTGCCACCCGTCACCGAGTTAGCCCCCGCTTCCGGTGCTGAAACCCCTTCGGGTGATCCTTTTCCAAATTCTTCAGGGTGTTTTGACCAACGTTTTGCTTCGTTATACGAGATAAAAGATGAAATATCTCCCCCAGTCCCAGGAATAGCACCAATAGCCGTTCCTATCGCTGATGAACGAAAATAGGTAGGTAAAACACGTTTAAAATCGAGCCACGTAGGTAATACACGATGAATACGGGCATTAATTTTCTCGCTTTTCTTCTGCTTGCGCTCACGATACTCTTCTTCAAAGCTAATCAAGCCTTGAGAAAATGCAAAGAGTCCCACGAGGATTGGAATAAACGAGACGCCCCCCATAAGATACACGGTATCAAACGTAAAACGTGGCCCTGCTGTCATAGGATCAAGCCCGATAGTGGCAATTGCAAGACCAATCGCGCCCCCCATTAATCCTTTCACAATCGATTGCGATGATACACTGGTAATAATACTTATGCCAAATACCGCAAGAGCAAAATATTCAGCAGCAGAGAATCCCGTCGCCACTTTTGCCAATTGAGGAGCAATAACAATTAAAGCGATAGTACTAAATACACCACCAAACATCGACCCCATGGTTGATAAGCCTAATGCTCGCCCTGCTTCACCTTTTTTAGCCATCGGATAGCCATCTAAGACGGTGGCTGCAGATGCAGGTGTGCCCGGTGTACTAATTAATATCGCGGTAATGGAGCCACCATAAACAGCCCCACAATACATTCCCAATAATAATAAGATCCCCGTCATTCCTTGAAAGGAGTAAGTCAGTGGGAGTAACAGTGCAATGCCCATATTCACTGTTAAACCCGGTAATGCGCCGATAATAATCCCCGCGAAAACCCCTAACAGGATCATTGTTATCGTTTCTAAACTAAAAACGACCATTAAAGCATCTAAAATTTCCATACCAAGGCTCCTTTACCGCTTACTCAAAAAAGACAGAGGTTGGCAGAGGTGAATTAAAAATAATGTCAAAGAAAACATAAACCGCGGCTACAATCACAATCGGGATCACCACCATGGCAATAGGTTTCCTCTCATTCATCAACCACATAATGATTGGGATAAGAAGCAATGATGGAACAATAAAGCCAAATAGATATAAACCTGTTGCATATAGCAGCATAAAAATGCCTAAGCCATAAGCACGCTTAACTGCGGTCGAACTTAAATCTACGGACTGGTGTACATGTTTAATTTTATCAACCACGACACCTATCCATTGAAAAATCCCCAGTAAAATAAATAAGATGGCTAAACCGTAAGGCCAAAAACGCTCCCCAGGTACACCATATTCATCAAACATACTCATATCACGGGAGAGATAGATAATAAGTAGCCCAAAAGCTACTGAAATCGCACCGATGATTGTATTGATTTTAGTCATGTCGGGATCTCCCCGACCCTATCCGACTTGCGGATAGGGTGGTTTATTATAGAAAGGTTATTTTTTCAGGGTGGCTGAGATTAATTCAGCATACATCTCATGATCTTCTTTCATCATTTGATACGCATCGTCACCGACGATAAATACTGGCATAATACCTTGTTTTTTCAATGCTTCTTGATATTCTGGTTTTTGAACCACTTCTGAAAATGCCCCCACTAACTCATTTTTAACGTTATCAGGCACACCTGCTGTTGTGGCTAATACAGCCCATGCGCGCATTTTCACGTTGGTATCGAGATTTAAGGCTTCTTTAAAGGTTGGAACATCCGGAATAAGTGGGAAACGACGTTCATCCATCACACCGAGAACACGCAAGATACCCGCATCAACTTGTGATTTAACCGCACCGGGTGTGGTTAATACGCCATCGATATGATCGCCCACTAATGCAGCAATAGAGGGGCCTGTACCTTCGTTATAAGGAATATGATTAAACTTAGTTCCCGTAGTACGTTCGATATTCACCCCCGCGAGGTGATAAATAGCTCCCATACCTGAGTTACCAATTTTTAATTTACCGGGGTTCGCTTTTGCTCCGGCAATAAATTCTTCCAATGTTTTATAAGGTGAATTAGCATTCACCACGAGCACAACCGGATCAGCAATCGTTGTCGCAATCGGGGTAAAGTCTTTATAGGTCACGGGTGACTTACCTTGATGTGGGAACATCGCTAATTCAACCGTCGTCATGACTAATTTAGTGCCATCAGGACGCGCATTTGCCACTTCAATTAACCCAGTTAAACCATTACCTGCGGGTTTATTAACCGGTACAAAGATACGCCCTGCTGGCATCACATCTTTAGCAAATTCAATGATAGTCCGTGCAGAAGTATCAGTACCTCCCCCCGGGTTTTTTGGGATAACCACATCAATATTTTTAGTAGGATACGTTAACTGTTGGGCTACAGCATTCCCCATGCCCAATGTCATCGTAAGCGCCAACGCTGCGAGTAGACTCTTTTTCATAAAACCCTTTCTCCACATTTTTATTGAGTAGCTATTAACTGCTGATAAACAATGTTTTTTCTGTTCCAAGTAAAAGTCACATGTAGGGTATTGTTTTCAGCAATAATAGCCGGATATGAAAATTCGCCTTCCCCATCGAGTAAATCGAATGGTTCAGACCAAGTACTGCCATTATCGGATGAAAGACTGACAGAGATAGGATAACGACGACTCCAGTTGCCTGAATTCGGGTTATATACCAATGCCAACAGACCATCTGCGAAGGAGACGACATCAATGCCGCTATTATTATTTGGTAAGGTTGTTGCATAAGCCGGACACCAACTGCGCCCATAATCCGTTGAATCGCTACGATAAATTTTACCGCGCGTACTGCGCATCATGGCATGCACATGTCCAGGCTGAGATCCCCATAGTGTTGGTTGTATCACGCCATCCCATTGAAAAACACGTTGTAGATCAGTCTCCCACAAGGCATCGTCCTTTAGCCCTTGCCAGATTTCATGCTCCGCTTGCCCTCCTTGATGATGGGCAATCGGAATATCCACTCGCTGCCAGTGTTGACCATTGTCGCTAGAAATATCGACAAACGCATCCCAGTATCGATCATCCTCCACCGACCCCGGTGCTAACCACTCGCCGTTTGACATCACTAATACTTTGTTTTTCACAGGACCTCTAGGTGTTACATCACCCGAAACCAATTCACTTGGTAAACTCCAGCTATTTCCGCCATCCTTCGAGATAACGTATTGGGTCGTCCAACTATGTACATCAGGACCCGTTTTATAAAACAGCCAGATATTACCTGTTGATGGGTCAACATGTAAAACTGGATTCCAGTGCGCAACACCTGGATTTTTAACCACAGGTTGAGCGGGTTGCCAATCATTTCCCTCTTTTATCGCCAACCAGATAGCGGTATTACCGCTACCCTCTTTATCGCCAGCAAAAAAAGCGGTTAATAAACGCTCAGAGTTAGGCACACGCACAATCGTTGAAGCATGGCAGTGATTAAAAAGTGAATGTGCATTATCCAGCACAAACTGGGTTTCCTTCATCACGAAAGGCATATTCCTACTCCTGTGTCCTAAATTAATTTAACGAAAGCCACTTCTTCATATTTTCACCCAATGCCGTCATGCTATTAACAGCAGAAGGGAAAAATGAGTTTTCAAACTGACTACTATTACGAGAGCGGCAAACCAGTGTCGCGAAATTGCCGATCAGGCGCTGATGATATTTAGCGCAGGCAGGATAATCCAGCGTTTCAGTCATCGCAGCTGTTGATAAATAATCAGCTAATAGCGCAGCTTGCTCTGGTTTATCCTGCCAATTTTCATACAGCCAGACATAAAGTTCGGGGTGGAAGTTAGCCATAACACCACTATATGCTTGGCATCCTGCTTGAAATGACGCTAATAAGGTTTGACTATTAGCATTGGCTAGATGCAAACGACTTCCTTTTGATAATGCTAAGCGACGTTCTATGAGAGGAAGAGAACAGCAAGTATCTTTAATAAAAGTAAAGCGATTACTTTGTGCGCACCATTCTACTATCTCTTCAGATAACAAGCGTTTGTAAGGATAAGGACATTCATAAATACCCAAATCAATCTCTTTAGGTACAGCATGGGTTAAGGATTGTAGTGTTTCCAGCGCCTTATCATCAGACTCACCCACTTGCGCTAAGCGATTACTGATCATAATAACGCCATCAACGCCGGTACTCGCCATTGCCTGCAATTGTTCTTTTTGCTGGCTTAAGGCCGTTGCCGTATGACCAGAAGCAACAACAGGTACTCTTCCATCCGCTTTTTCAACGATAAAGCGGGTGAGTGCTTGTGTTTCTTCATCACTCAAATAAAACATTTCGCTTGATTGACAGGCGGCAAATAACCCATGTACACCTGCATCGATATACCAATCGACAAGGCGCTCTAATGACGCCCAATCAATCTCTCCTTTAGTATCAAAAGGAGTGAGCATCACAGGCCAAACACCAACGTATTTTTGCTGACTCATTATAAATTCCTTACAGTAAGTTAATGGCATCACCTGCCACTTTCACTTGAATACCTTGAGTCAGTGCTTGAGCAACAAAGGCTTGTAGCACAAACGCCAATTTATCGTCATCAACATAAGCCACTGTAATATGGTTACTTTGATGTCCCGCCATAAGATCATCACGAGTTACACCATCTAAAGTACAGTTGAGTAATGGCCATTCGTAGTTAGTGGCTCGACGGCGACGTTCAAACTCTGCCTCCGGTAATTCCACCGCCATACCTGTACCAATATGCATAATCACATCTGTACCTTGATAGTGTGCACGTGCCCATAACAAACGCCCTGCTTTACCTTGACCCGCTATAGTTGATCCCCCTTTAGGGAAAAACATAGCTGGCTGACGGTAACCTGTTGCGCCTTTGATCCCACCTTTAAGGTGTTCAAAAGGCACAGAGCCGGAAATTTCCATATCCCAGTAGAAGGTTCCCTGATACTCACTCCCCCAACGAATATCGTGTAATGTTGTTTCTGCAGGCAAGCCTAACGAGGTTAATAAACGCCATAACATCGTTTGTGGAATAGCTGTACCCATATCGACTTCGTTGATACAAGGGATCGGTGTGTTAGGGCTGATAATGTCGCCATTTTCATCCGGTAACGGGAAGCGTGCCGTTGACCCAATTGCACCTTCGGCAAAATCAGAGGCAGGACAACAATCTTTTAATCCTTGCTGATATTGCACGCCTACAGCGGTTAAGCCAAAGCGTTTAACGAAACGCGCCATTGCAATCATCATGGCACACTGCTCTTTCACCTGTTCACGAGTCAGTTCAGTTTTATCATCTGTACCAAACTTAAACGTCATGCCATTATTTTCGTACCATTGCACACACTCTTCTCTTAATGCATCAGGTACTTTTGCCATTTCGACCAATAATGCAGATTGAGAGAGTGATTCAATGGGCATACCAATATCGATCATTGCCTGTTGTGGGAAGACCCCATTAATCATTCCCATACAGAATGTATCGAACAAACCTATTATTTCTTTATTTTTAATTATATATTCGCCGACTTTTCGACCCACTTCGCCAGCTTCTGTCGCCATTACCCTGTGTGTTGGCGCAACTTCTTTAAGATAGCTAAGCTGATGATTTACATAACCATATTTCAACCATGTAGCTAAGCCATCAATAAAAAATGTATCGTCAAAATTTTCTGACCATAAGCGTGAATAATTTTTACCTAAACTGGTTAACGTCCCCGCTAAACACAACATGCCAACTAGCCCCGGCCATGTACCATCAAAATTAGCCAGCAACAGAATTGGCCCGCGATGATGCGCTAATGAAGAGGCAATATGGTGTGAGTATTGCCATGCGGTTAATAGCACAATAACGGGTGCATCAGGATCGATAGCCGCAAACATATCGCAACCTTCACGCTGACTACTGATAAAACCATGGCCTCGTGCTTCATCAATTTTATGTGCACGTTTCATGGTGTAACCTTGTGCTTTTAATGCAGCGGCTAGCTTATCTTCAAATTTTTTCTGCACAGGCCAGCATGTTACGTTTGCAGGCTCACGTAAGTCTGCGTTAGTGACCATCAGGATCTCATTAGCTTCTGCACTGATAACGTCCGGTAATTTTGGTAGATTTAAGTTCAACATAAGATATCCCTGGTAAGGTAAACTCGATTCATAATCGGAAAAATTTATGGTCAGCAATCTGCCATCATGTCGTTATAGCGCTGCTGATCTTGATACATCTGTAAATAAACTTGGTATTTCGCTTGATGGAAAGCAAAGGTGTCACTATCGGGTGTAATAACACCACCTTCTCGTACCATGGTATTTGCTGCTTGAGAAAAATTATCAAAGGCTTTACATGCCACGGCACCTAATAAAGCAGCTCCTAGATTCACCGCATCTTCTTCTTGCGCTAAATGGATCTCACGACCTGTTGCATTGGCATATTCACGTAACCACAGTGGATTTTTGGTCGCTCCCCCACACATAACAAGGCGATTAATTTGGTGCCCTGCATCTTCAAGGGTGTCAATAATATGGCGAGTGCCATAGGCAATAGACTGCAGTGTCGCAAGATAATAACGAGCCAAGGCAACCCGACCACTTTCAAGGGTTAATCCACTGACCATTCCTTTGGCGGCAGGATTAGCACGTGGAGAGCGATTGCCATGATGGTCAGCTAAAACATGAAATTGTGCTGTTGGATAAGGTTCATTTTCTTCCAATTCAGCGACAGCTTGGTTTAATAAGGTATAGTAACTAACACCTTTTTCTTTCGCTTCTTGTTCTAAGTCAGCCCATGACTCATGGCGGCGGATAGACCATTCAACGAGCGCACCGGCAGCACTTTGCCCCCCTTCGTTTAGCCATAACTCTGGTAACATTGCGCCAAAGTAAGGCCCCCACACCCCAGGCACCATAATCGGGTATTGGCTGACAATCATATGGCAGTTAGATGTACCACTGATGATGGCCAAACTTCCCTCAGGTTGTGATGCGGTTAACGCCAACCCACCCGCATGAGCATCAATAATGCCACTAGCAACTATGACGCCAGTATGTAATCCAAAAGCCTCAGCCACAGAGGTCGTTAAACATCCGGCCGATTCACCTAAAGCCGAAATGGTTTGTGGTACTTTTTCTAATAATTCATCCAAACCTACATCAGCTAACAAGCTTTCACTAAAATGCCCTTGGTGTGCCAAATAGTTCCATTTACACGTTAATGTACAGATACTGGCAACATCAGCAGTGGTTGCTTTCCACACTAAAAAATCAGCTAAGTCAAAGAATCGCCAGACATGTTTATAACGCTCCGGATAGTGATTTTTTAACCATAGAATTTTAGGCAATTCCATTTCAATGCTCACTTCGCCCCCGACATACCGCAAAACGGGATCGTTAGTCAGATTAATGGTCACTGTTTCTTGTACTGCCCGGTGATCCATCCACATAATAATATCCTGCTCAGGTTTATTACTGGGTGAAACCGAAAGTGCTTGCCCTTCTTTACCAACGGCCACTAAAGAGCAGGTGGCATCAAAACCAATAGACTTCACATGGAGAGGATCGATGGCTGATAATTTCACCGACTCTTTTACAGTGGTGCATACTTGTTGCCAAATATCAGCGGAAGATTGCTCGACAAAATCCGTTTTCGGGCGAAATTGTGCAATTGGACGCACTGAAAAGCCCAGACGCTTTCCAAAGCTATCAAATACTGCTGCACGGACACTGGCTGAGCCAACATCAACGCCAATAAAATATTGTTGTTCCATGCGAACCCTCATCATTTGCTAACGCTATGCTAATTTTTGCTACTTCGAGTTAGCAAGTTAATTCGAGCATGGAGAAAAAACAATCACAATAGGATTGGTTTGTGATGCAGATCTACATCAATAATTTAATACATTGATTTAGAAAGAAATTTATTTATTTCACTTTGTTCACCATTTTAATAGCGAACTGAAACGATTATGTTCGTTATAAAACAAACGAACATTTAGCTATCAATGAGAATAAAAACCGTGGTTAACATATTAATATCACTATCAATATAGGATGTTATTAAAATATACCTAACTAATAGTAAAATTTATTTTTAAAAAGAGTAATATATTAAAAATAACCATTTTTCTATTTTTATCATATTCAATCATTTATTTTTAATAGACTAATCTTTAGTTATATATTCATTTTTGGAGTATTAAATTATGTTGAAAAATATTGCTATCAGTCTTTCTTTACTTCTTATCACTTCTTCGGCTTTTTCAGCCACACTGGCAGAAAGAGAATTACAACAGAAATTTGAAGAAAATATTCAATCCCGTGTTGTAGACTTAAATAAAAGCTGTGATGCTAATATAAAAGTTGCGTTTGATTGGTCGGCATTTACTGTTGAGGATCTAAAAACAACAGGTATTGATGGTTATTGCAGTGAAGGGTTAAAAGGTGTCATTAATACCTGTGAAAGCTCGAAAATAGCACAAGAAACCGTAAAAGAGAAAATACAGAATATTACCTGCTCTAAAGCGTCACCTCGTAGTATTGAACTTAAAGATGGGACACTGAATTTTGGTATTGATTTTAATGCTGCAAATGATGCCAACGCTATTCAAACGCATTTAATGAATAATCTCTAAATAGAGTAAATACAGCAAGCAATGATGCGATAATACATTATTGCTTGTTGATTAAATAACAGATTGAATTAGTTTTTTAGCATAAGGATGAGTAACAGTACTTAATTTATTTATCTCGCATAATTCAATTTGTTGACCTTGTAAAATGAACATGACTTTATCGCAAAAATAAGTCACTGTTTGAATATCATGACTAATAAAAAGATAGGATAATTGGAGTTCCTCTTTTAATAATTTTAATAAATCCAATATTTCAACTTGTGTAGGTATATCGAGAGAGCTTATTGCCTCATCTAAAATAATTAGTCGTGGGTAAGATGCTAACGCACGACATAAGCAAACTCGTTGAGCTTGCCCACCAGACAATTCAAAAATATAACGCTGATAACAACTTTTAGGTAATTGCACCTTCTCTAAAAAAGAAAAAATAATTGTTTCTAACTCGTTATGACGAAGAGTCGGATTAATCAGTTTAATAGGTTCAGCAATCATTTCACCCACTGTAAAAGTCGGATTGACTGAAGCGATATGATCCTGAAACACAATACTTATTACACCTTGTCGATAACATCGTTTCGTCACTGGCTTATCATTTAAATAAATAGCCCCTTGATCAGGTAATTCTAAGCCACTGATTAACCGTGCAAGGGTACTTTTTCCACTGCCACTTTCTCCAACTAACCCGAAAGCTTCACCCTTTTGTATATTAAAAGAGAGCGCATCGAGAATAGTCACTTTTTCTTTAAAAAAGCGCGCCCCTTTTTGATAATAATATTTACTGACGTTGTCTACTCGTAATAGCATTCGATCCTCTTGTTGTTTATCGCCGTTTCATGCTGATCACCGAGCATAAAGCACCTGTGCAAAACGTTGGGAAAGCTTAGCTCTAGCCTCAATTAAATAACGGGTATAGGCTTGCTTAGGTGTATCTAATACGCTGTTTTTGTCACCAAACTCGATTAATTTTCCCTCTTTCATCACTAAAATATCATCAGCAATCTGACTGACTAATCCTAGATCATGGGAGATAAAAATTAAGGTGGTGTTTTTAGATATCGTGATACGTTGCAATAGCTGTAATATTTCTCTGCGCAAGGGAGCGTCTAATGCGGTAGTAGGTTCATCAGCAATTAATAACCTTGGTGATAACGCCAAAGCCATGGCAATCATCACACGTTGTAATTGCCCCCCACTTAATTGGTGAGGAAATGCCTGCATAATCATTAAAGATTGATGCTCAAACACCTCATCCAATGCTTGTTTAGTGGCATTGAATGCTTGTAATTTAGTATAAGAAAAATGGTAAATTAAAGTTTGGCTAACTTGCTTGCCTATTTTTATCAACGGATCAAAAGCACTCATGCCGTTTTGCACAATCATACCTAGCGATGTCCCTAATAGGGCACGCCGTTGTTGCTCTGAATATAAATGAAGGGGCTTTTCATCAAAAAAAATTTCTCCCGATAGTGCAAGTGTACTTGGAAGTAAGCCAATAATGGCTTTACTGATTAAGCTTTTACCACTACCACTCTCACCGACAATAGCTAACGTTCGCCCCTGTTTAAGGCTAAAGGAGAGATTATCTACCCGCTTTTTTTCGCTGTGAGGATCATAGATTGAGACTTGATTAAGCGTCAGTAAATTGTTCATATTTATCCCCGACTGATTGACGATTATCGGGGTCGAACACATCGCGTAAAAAATCGCCCCAAAAGTTAAATGCAGTAACAACAACCGTAATCGCTATCCCCGCAGGTAGCATTTGTTCGGGATGTAATACCATGACATTTTTTGCTTCACTCAGCATATTACCCCATTCTGGGGTGGGTGGCTGTACCCCTAACCCCAGAAATGAAAGAGCAGAGATCATTAAAATAACACTACCAATATCACTTGAGGCTAAAACGATAGTTTCAGCTAATGTCACGGGTAATAAATGGCGTCGTAAAATATGTGTTGGTGGTGCGCCAATCACTTGAGCATAAGCAATATAGTGACGATGTGAATATTGTCGAACAATGCCTCGTATCATTCTGGCGTACCAAGCCCATTTAACCAAGATCACCGCAATCAAGATGTTACCTATTCCAGGCCCCATTATGCCCACTAAGGCTAAGATCATAATTTCCGCAGGAAATGACAATACCACATCACATAAACGCATAATCACTGTATCCGTTTTACCGTGAAAATAGCCCGCCAACATCCCCATTAGCCAACCGATCAGCAGTGTTATACCCATCGCATATATGGCATAAAAAACGGTGGTTCGAATACCAAAGAGTAAACGTGAAAACACACAACGCCCTAAATTATCTGTACCCAGTGGATAGTGAAAGCTGATTGGCTGAAATTTTAAGCGTATCGATGTTAAAGTGGGATCATGAGGTGCAAACCAAGGTGCGCCTATTCCGGCGATGGTAATCATCACTATCACCAATAAACAAAGTTGTGCACTTTTATCTTGCGCAAGTCGTTGCCAGAATAACCGCCACATTGTTACCGCCTTAGACGAGGATCGACTTTCATCTGAATGATATCTATCAGAAAGTTAAAAAAGAGAAATAACAATGACATCATTAAAATATAAGCTTGTATCATCGGATAATCGCGTCCAAATATGGCACTAATACACAGTCGCCCCACCCCAGGCCATGCAAAAATATTCTCGATCACGACCGTGCCCGCGATAAGTTTCGGAATACTCATTCCTAGCGCCGTCAGCGCAGAAGCGAGTGAATTACGTAATATATGGCGACGCAAAATCAGCTTATCAGGTAATCCTCTTGTTCGGGCATAAAATACATAAGGCTGATGCCATTGATTAAGCATTGCGCCCCGTAACAAACGTAAATAAGTGCCGATATAACCTAAAGAGAGTGCAAATGCCGGTAAAATGACCGATTGTGGTGTCAACATACCACTGACAGGTAACCAATCTAAATGAACCGCCACCGCCCAAATTAACAACAACCCTAACCAATAATTAGGAATTGCGGTTAACACAAAAACAATCAGCCGAATACTTTTGTCTATCAAGCTATGTGGTTTTGCCACACACCATAAGGCTAAAGGCAACGCGATAATAAGCGTAAATAATAATGCGGTAGCCGCTAACCAAAGCGTGGGGGGGAGAGCAGTTAACATCTCTTGTATCACCGGTTTTCGGGTCAAAAAAGAGGTGCCAAAATCCAGTTGAAATCCCGCTAAAAGCCATAAAAAGTAGCGTGTGAAAAAAGGCTTATCTAAACCAAGCTCACGGCGCATACCTTCAATCGCTTCGGGCGTCGGTACAATTTCGTTAACACGCAAAGCCACTTCTGCCGGATCAGACGGTGCTAAATTCAGCAAAACAAAGGCAATAAACGAAATAATCAACACTAGTGGCAATATCGCCAATAGGCGCCAACATAGATAACGTAACATCTGCTTTAACCAATATGGCACCGGATCAGTGCCATATTGAAGTAACCTCTTAAATTAATCGGTTATTCGGCTTTAAAACGCATCTTTTCAAAAGGTATTTCATATTGAGATGGATTAAAACCAACGTTTTCCAATTCACTACGGTAAATCGCTTTAGTACGCGAATAGGTTAATGGTATATAGACGGCTTGCTCCGCTAATGAGGTAAATAAGCGTTGATATAATGCCTGACGGCGATGTTCATCTGGCGTAATCAACAACTCGCCAATCATCGCATCTAATTGTGCTTTATTGGCTAACCCTTTCTGTCCCTGGTAATCAGCATGAGCGGGAATTCTAAAGGATGAGACAAAAGAGGCGGGATCGTAAGGTGTTCCCCACGAAAGAGAATACTGTAAATCGAAATCACCACTTTTCTGTCTATCTAAAAAGGCCTGTTTCTCTTCCCCTAATACCGTCAGTGCAACGCCAATTTTCTTAAAATCATCTTGCAATAGTTCGGCTATCTCTTTTTCAACCGCATTATTCACATTATAAGAGAGCAATAACTGCAACGGTTTTCCCTGTTTTTCACGCACTGTTTTACCCGCAGGTAATAGCCAGCCTTCCTCTTCTAATAACGAGGCAGCTTTTCCCGGTTGATAAATATAAGTTGGTGAATCAAAATCGCAATAAGGTACACTTCTTGCCATTAATGTATCAGCGACTTTTTCACTTCCCGCTAAAATACCTTGAGCAATCCCTTCTTTATCAACGGCATACTCTAATGCTTGGCGTACTTTTTGGCTTGAAGTAATAGGGCGACTACTGTTGAGCACAATAGCACGAGAAGCAATAGGTGCACTCATTTGTGTTTTAAATTTATCAGATGCCATTAATGCGTCAAAAGAGTCCATATCTAACATGTCGCCATCTGCACCAAAAATTAGCTGAATATCTCCTTTTTGTAAGGATAATAGCATTGTTTGTCTATCGGGGATCACTCGCCACATCACCCCAGTTAATGCTGGTTTTTGCCCCCAATAATGAGGGTTAACCTTAAATTCAGCATATTGATCTTTCTTATGTTCCGTGAGTACCCAAGGCCCCGTACCAATATAATGACTCACCCCTGTTTTAGTTTTACCGTTAATAAATGATTTAGGTGAAATAAAACGAAATGGGCGAGTTAAGCCAAGTTCAGTTAAGGTTGGATAATAGGGATTTTTTAAATTTAGCTTAACAGTATACTGATCGATAACCTCAACACTGTCGATTTGACGGACCAATTCTAGCCATGCATGACGCTGATAATTATCTAATACAGCCTCAATATTAAGTTTTACCGCTTGCGCATTAAAAGGTTCGCCATCACTAAATGTAACGTCTTGGCGCAAGAAAAAGGTATAACTTTTACCATCAGGAGAAATTTCCCAGCGTTGTGCTAAATAAGGTGCAACCCCCTTATCGGTATTTAAAACCAAAGGTTCAAATACCATGTTTTGTGCGGCCATTTCACCGGAATAAAGATGGGGGTTAATATCACGGATATCTTTTGTACTGGCATAATCCAATATATTATTACTTTGATTGGCAAAAGCAGGAAATACGCACGCCAATGTTAATAATAGTGTAGGAATAACTGTAAATAGAGGTTTCACATTATTTTCCTTTTATCATTCTCATCGATTATTTTTCTGAGCATGGATCATAAACATAGGGGTTGAGCCGTAATTAATTTTTTCTTCTTCATCCCAAACGTGATCACCAATACGAATATCCACGCTATAACGAATAAAACCGATATCTAGTAGTGTATTAATATCCCACTGTGGACGCTTAACTTGGCTTAATGGTAATTGGCGAGCAATTCTTTCCATCTCTTTTGTATCAGTATTAACATAGTGATCAGCAACTTGCTTTTGCGCCGCTCGCTCTCTATCAGCAAGAAAACCTTGCCAATATTCATCATCAAACAGATGTAAATACCAATTGGCATCAAAATTAATTAAGCTTCCCCCAGGTTTTAATACGCGAAACCACTCTTGATAAGCCTCACAGGGTGATTTTAAATTCCATGTCACATTACGGCTGACGACCAAATCAAATTGTTCATCGCCAAAGGGAAGATCTTGCACATCACCACAAACAAAGTTAATAGAAACATTATGTTGGCTGGCGTTATTTTTAGCCTCAAGCAACATCCCAGGCGTGGCGTCAATTGCAGTGACTTGGTGGCCCGACAACGCTAATAAAATAGCAAAGAATCCCGGCCCCGTACCGATATCAAGAACCTTTAATGTCTCCCCTTCTTTGACATGGCTTAACAATAACTGACGCCATTTTTGTTGTTTTTCACTTAATAACTCTTGCTGGTTGGCAGCACTATAGCTTTCAGCGCGGATATTCCAGTAACGGGTCACATCATGAAGTAATTGGTTATTATCGATTTTATTTGTCATCAAAAACCTGCTGTTGTATCAACATAAGAGAGGTAAAAATTCCCTAAACGAGAAAAAGAAGGGGATTGTGTGTCTTCGTCAGCCACCTTACCTTTTAGTTTCGAGATCCTCCATGTGCTATATCAATGATTTTTAGCTCTCCAAAGGCAAGCTGGCTTTCGTTGACTCACATCGATTTTTACCGAAACGCGTTATCGTAAGGTGTAAAATGGATACCAAGCAAACAGAATTTAGGCTAATACTGACGATAGAGAAGATCTAGAAACAATTTGCGCAGATAGCTTAATAACCGCTATTACGTCGCCCAAATAGTGTTCTTATTAAGGATAAAAAATAGCGGCCTTGATTTCTTCTTGCACACAAAAGCGCTATAGTGATTAGATAGTCATGTTGATTGATAATTTTCTTTTCGCTATCAATAAAGGCACTCTCATATGGATCTCATTTCACGATTAACAACCAATACCACTCGTGCTGATTTTGCCTTAGCTCATCAACAGCAATTAATACAGTTACTGATACAACACTTTCCTGCTAAATATCACACCTTGTTTGCAACCCCGCAAAAAACCGCAGAAGATACTATTGAATGGTATGGTGAATTATCCGGTCAGCCAGTGGCATTAAATGCATTGTCAGAGCAACAACGCCAAGAGATAAGAGATGCTCTCGATGATGATTTAAAAAATCTTAAAGAGCAAACGGCATTACTTGCTTCACAGCAACGCATTACCGATGAAGAGCGCCATCTGCTTGATACCGCCTCAACCCTACCCGATGCAGAGAGCATCTATATCATTAATGGAAAACCCATTATTACTTGGTGGCCTCGTACCACACCTTTAGCGCCGACTGTTGCACAAGTCACTGCTGGCTCTAGTGCAGCGGCTGCCGGAGCGGCGCTTGCAAAAATATCACCAAAAACTCGCCACCGTTGGTTACGTTGGTTACTGGTATTATTATTGGTTTTAATTGCCTTAGTCTCATGGTTAAGAGGATGTTTTGATATCAATACAACGCCTTCTATCAATAATACTTCAGCGACCGCTGTCGCAACTCACTCTACCTCAACGATGACAGCTACAACTAATACGACTAATACGACTAATAAGCAAGATAACCTAACAACAAATAAATAACTTAGGTATTAAATAAAATAAAAAATAGCGTTTTATATTGATATAAACGCTATTTATTTATAAAAACAAACACGCCAATAAATTATTATTTTTATATAAAAAAAACCTATTTTATCTCATTTATCTTTTTTTATTCCAATTTAAACAATTGTCATTACTATAATTCACCATTCTAAATAGTAAGCAAATGGGATATTAAAAATGAAAAAACAACTATTATCAGCATTATTTATCAGTGGAATATTTTCTATTTCTACCGTTCAAGCACATGAAAATACCTCATTAGATAAAACAACAATTTCTGCAGGTTATGCACAAATAAAAATTGCCGGCCAATCAGGCATTATGCGCGGTGGTAATCTCTCTATACGTCAAGAATTCAATCAACAGCTAGGTATTATGGCAATTGCTACCTATGCGCAAAATGAATATGATTTAAATAAGCCTTTAAAACAATTAATAAAAGATGTTGATGCCCGCTATTATTCAGTGATGGCGGGGCCAACCCTACGCCTCAATGACTATATTAGTGTATATGGTGTGGCAGGTATGGCTCAAATCGAATTTAAAGGTTTAGATACTAGACAAGTACCTGAAAGTATAATCAAGAAAAATGCTTTTAGCTGGGGAGCCGGTGTTACCATTAACCCTATCGATATGCTTTCTGTTTCCGTTGGCTATGAAAACAGCCGTTATAAAATGAATAAATTAAGTGATAATAAATTAATTATTGATGGCTTTATTGCAAATATTGGTTATAGCTTCTAATTATTGATTTAATTAAATTATAAAAAAAGCCTCTGTCATTATCAATAACAGAGGCAAATTATTTCACAGACACACTCTGGGATATTTTTAAAATACGAGATAATATTATTAAATTAAATCTTGATAAGTACCTAATTGATATCCACGCTCAGCAATCGCTTGTTTTAACGATGATTGCGTCAACACCTCTAATTCCGTTAAACGTTGGAAACAGTAACCACTCGCACGTAAAGGATTATCAATAAAAGCAGGATGTGTCATCACTTCAAGTGATTGTTCACCACGTGCTTTAGCGTCATCCAGTGTCTTTAAAAACAAGGCTTGGCTGATTTCATCACCATAGAATTGACTATCAAAACCATCACTACTAATAACCCCTTGAGTATTAAGACTTTCTTTTTGTGCCAACAGTCTATCAACACGTATCGGTAATGCTTTTTGTTGTGCAAACTCTGCCACGATGGGGAAAATTTGTTTAAACATATGCACGTGATGATGGCTGTCTATATGGTCGGGGGGACAACCAAACAACTCAACAAAGCGCTGATATTGTGCATTAAGCTCCACTCGTATCTCATCTAAAGGTAACTGCTCTTGCTCTGCCATTTGCCATAGCCATTTACCTAACACCCCATTACGCGTTAAAGAAGGGATAGGAGACAGCGGCTGTCCCATAGTCAATGTAAAATGAAGCCCGACACCAAGATGAGGTAGCTCCTTGCATAATTGTGCAGCATGCTCAATACCTTCAGCATTCACCAACGCTGTCGTTGATGTCACTATGCCATGACGATGACATTCAACAATGCCATAATTTTGCCCTCTACTCAGCCCAAAATCATCGGCATTGACAATTAACAAATGTGCCATTCTGTCTCCTTTTTATGATTTATTGAGTCTAAATCACTTAGTTTGATGCTGCTAATTGTGCAATCGCATGAGCAAAATTAGGTAAGTGCGCTTTGTGTGCTAATAACATCTCACGAGTCAGTACTTCAGCATCTTTATCGGAAAGTACCAGCGGCGTTAAATTCATCGCAAGTAATGCATCATTAAACTCACCACTAATAGCCGCTTGACTGGCTGCGATCTCAAACCCTTTGATAGTATGAATAAGCCCCAGCACTTTTTCATCAAAATGGGTTAAACGTGGATGTGGTTTGGCTCCGTCTTTACCTAAAATAGCCGTCACTTCAATTGCCCAGTCTGCAGGGATATTATCAATATGACCATGATGAGGAATATTGACGTAATGTTCCGCCTGTTTATCGTTATAAATCGCATTAATCACTTCACAAGCAGCATCAGAATAATAAGCCCCTCCACGTAATTCCAACTCTTTAGGTTTAATATTTAAATGTGGATCTTTATACAATTCAAACAGTTGTTTTTCGACTTGCTGAACAACCTTAGCCCTAGCGCCACCTTTATAGTATTCCCCCATTTCAATGGCTAACATCTCTTTTTGTTTAAAGTAGTAAAGTAAATAAGAGCATGGCAACAGATTAAGAGAACGAATTAACCCCTCACTAAAAGGTAAATCAAAAATATTTTTCACCGATCCTGCGGTTAACGTCCCCGAAGCAACTCCTTCTAATAATTCAGGGAAACGAGATTGACCGTTAACAATTACATCTTTAATAAACACCATATGATTTAAGCCAAACAGATCAATAGAAAGCGTATCTTGCTCCGTTAGCTTAAGCACATCAGTAATAAACATTTTCATACCGATAGGAATATTACAAACACCAATAAATTTCTTAAAATTGGTATGGCGATAAACCGCTTCCGTCACCATACCTGCAGGGTTAGTAAAGTTTATGATCCACGCATTAGGGCAAATTTCTTCAACATCTTTAATAATGTCAAAAATAACCGGAATAGTACGTAATCCTTTAAATAGCCCACCGGCACCATTGGTCTCTTGGCCTAAATAACCATGGCTTAACGGAATGGCTTCATCCAATTCTCTTGCTTTTAATTGACCAACTCGCAACTGTGTAGTGACGAAATCAGCCTCTTTTAATGCCTCACGACGATCAAGTGTTTTATAAATGGTTAAAGGGATACCCGCTTTTTTTATCATACGCTGGCAAAGCGCAAAAATAATATCCAGTTTTTCTTTGCCTTCTTCAACATCAACCAACCATAATTCCGTGATCGGCAATTCATGATAACGTTTAATAAATCCTTCTAATAATTCAGGTGTATAACTACTTCCTCCACCAATGGTAACCACTTTTAACTTATGACTCATAAAATACTCCCATACAGCACAATCATGCTGTTATTTGTCTATTAATGGCAAAATTAAGGCGTAAAAATCCCTAAAGAAAATAACGTTATTTTCTTCTTTCTCTCTCTATTTAATAAAAATCAATTGATATTATTGATTGCTTTTTACGCTTAATTATAAATTAGTTAGTCTCTTTAATACTGTATAAATTCTTTCTATAACTATTTGGTGTCAGCGATGTTATCTTCTTAAAAGTCTTAATAAATAAGCTCGGGCTACTATAACCTGCATCAAAAGCAATATCGGTAACGGAGTAATTCGTAATTTCTAATTGTTTTTTAGCAAAATTAATTCGAATATCATGAATAATTTGCATCGGCGTTTTATCATAATAACGGCGAGTTGCTCGAGTTAAATACTCTTGCGATTTTCCTGATAATTGCACCATATTTGCTAATGCATTCTCCCCAAATCGGCTTTTATCATGCATTCCATCAATGGCGTCTTTTAGCCATAAGGGAATATCATCTTCAATACCATCATCTCTATAATGTCGTAATCTATTCACCACATTAAAGGTGACAATTTCAATAAATTCATTAAATTCTGTATGTCTGAAATTTAATGAGCTAATCACGGATTCAATATAAGAAAGAAACTCATTTTTTAATGCATAAACTTGAGAAGCAACAAAATAAGCGGGCAATAAAGGAAGATAATGTTTATCAAAAAAAGCTTTGCTTATTCCCACATTTAAAATACGAGTTACACCAAAGTCATAAAAACTTTGATGATGCGAGCCAATAGGAATAAAGACAAAATCACCACGCTCTAATAACACCTTTTTACCGTTAATTTCTTGATAATAGCGCCCTGTTAAAACAATAGTAAATTCATAATAATCATGCTGATGCAACCCACTGACGCTTTCTGTTTTGTTATAAATAAACACATGAAAATTCTTACCATTAAATAATTGGTTTTCATATACCATGCGTATTTCAGCTTGCGCTTTTAATGAGTGCATCATCATTCGCCTTACTTTATTTTTTCATGTAACTCGATAAGCTCTGTGACAAGCTCTCTGGCTAACATAGATGTCATTAAATGATCTTGAGCATGCACCAGTACCAAGCTCACTTTCGTTTTACCCAATCCTTGATCATCACCAATTAAGCGGGTCTGTATTTTATGAGCTTCATTTAATGCTGCTCGAGATTGTTCCATCATTTTCTTGGCTTGTGCAAAATCACCTTGCTTCGCTTTTTTTAACGCTGCATAAGCGATACTTCGTGCTTGCCCTGAATTAATAATTAACCCCATGATAATTTCTTCAAATTCATCATCTGTCGCTGAGCTATCAACACAATTCTCAATATCTAACATCATTCCCCCTCTTTGGTGCTTAGCTGTGCAAAATAAGCGCTGCACAGCCATTGTCTATTCGTTAAAATTTCAATGCATTAGCAATATCTTCTTCACTTTCTTCTTTATCAATTTCGGTTTGTGCTTTATTCGAAATAATCACAAAAGGCAGATAAATCAGTGTTGCAACAGCTAAGTTAAAGAGTGCTAATAACAGTGCGGCAATACTGCCATTGGTATTAAAAAATGCCCCTAACCCTGTTGGCATCGTCCAAGGTGCAATATTTGTGACCGGCGGAATAATCCCAAGGTAATAAGCGGTTACGGTAATAGCAGCAAGGATTGGCTGAATAAGAATAAAAGGAATAAACATCACTGGATTCATAATCACAGGTAAACCAAAAATAATAGGTTCATTAATTTGGAATAGACCTGCAGGTAATGCTAACTTCGCCACTTGACGGTGATCTGCTCGACGCGATGCAATAAAGATAGCTAATATCAGACCTAACGTCGCCCCTGTTCCTCCTAAGAAGATAAACGAATCTAGCATCGGTTTTGCCCAAAGATGGAACGTTTTGCCTGCTGCAAGTGCCGCTTCAACTGAACCATACTCGGTATAAATAGAGACGTTTTCTAATGCCCAAGGTGTCATAATACCGCTATCAAGTGCCGCCAACGCCAATGAACCATGAATACCAAAGAACCACAGCAAAGAGGTAAAAATAACGTAAGCCCACCCGACAACCGATCCTAACGAAGCCAATGGCGTTGAAATAGAATCTAAAATGATTTGATGGAAATGTGTACCGTAATGCGCTAATCCCCAAGAGATAATTCCCATAATTGATAAAATAATAAAACCAGGAATTAAGGCAGAAAAAGAGCGCGAAACGGAGGCAGGTACACTATCGGGCAAACGGATAACCCAATTACGACGCACTATAAAGGTAAACATTTCGGCAACCACAAGGCCAATAATAATCCCTGAGATAATATTGGCACCTCCTAACCAGTTCGCCCCCACAGCATAAGCGCCACCAGCGTCATAAGGTGTTACCGTCATAAAGGCGGCGATAGAAAGTAATCCCGCCGCAATAGGGTCGACTTTTCTCTCTTCCGCCAACGCCATACCAATAAAGAACGGCGCCATCAATGACATTATTCCCAACGTACCGTTATAGACATTACCACCTATGGCTTTTAAACCATTAAGTGTTTCAATTGTTGAGGCATCTAAACGAATACCAAGGGAGTAAAAAAAGGAGCCCTCACCAAAACTGAGAAAAACATTATTGATAAGTACAAACATTGCCCCGGCAAGTGTTAATGGCATTAAACGGATAAAACCATTTTTTATCGCATTAACATGAGGTTGCTTTCCAATTTTAACCGCAAAAGGAAGGAGTACCTTTTCAAGTGAACCAATGACCTTACTCATAGAAAAATACCCTTAAAATGCCGCTAATTGCTCGGCTAGCTGAAAAATTCACTCTTTGACTGGAATAAATAAAAATAACAATAAAAAAATTAATTAGTTGTTGCTGATGCTTTCTTAATGGCAGCTACTGCTGCTTTTAATACACCTAATCCATCCACTTTCCCATATAACAATGAATCAATGACTTCGACAGGTTTATTGGGTAATAATTTTTGAATATCAGCGAGCATCCAACCAATTTGTGGCCCCAATAAAACGACATCCGCTTCTTGGCCTTTTTGCTCTGCTAATGTTTCTGGAAAAGCTTCAATAATAACGGGTACATCATATTTTTCTGCTTGTGCACGCATTTTTGTCACTAACAGAGATGTTGACATGCCAGCAGAACAAAATAGATAAATATATTTCTTTTGCATAAAACCCTCTCAAATTGGCCACACTCTGCCCTAGAGATAATGCTACTTTCTCATGTGCATTGATTAAGATGTCAGTACAGAATTAAAGTAAAATTTAGCAATTAAGATTGTTTCTGATTGAATAAAGTATACGCAATGATACTCACTAACGATATTTTTTACTGACTCATAATTGTCTCTGATTGACCTAGCGTATTGACCCTCTTCACAAATTAAGCAAAAAATCTTTAGCATTGTTTCGCGTTACAAAATTTGTCCATTCTTCTCTTCACATGATCTGATGCAAAGATTCAGCACAATAATATAAGTTAATCCTTTATTATTGTGAGAATGTGAATTAGTATCATTACTCTTTAGTTTTTTGGTATAATCATTGTTTCCTTTGTGAAGCTCATTATTAGGTCACAGCTAGTAAACTGTGCTATTTCATATCGCAACAATATGGGAAAGAGAATGTTTAAAAAATCATTAAGCCCACTGTTCTTATTGCTGTCTTCTCTGGTTATCGCAGGTTGTGATAACGCACAAGATACCTCAACAACGCAATCCACAGAGAAACAAACTCTCACTATCGAACATGCTCAAGGCACCACTGAGATCCCTGCTCACCCACAAAAAGTGGTTGTGATGAACATGGAAACACTTGATATTGTTGATGCTCTTGGCGTACCTGTTGTTGGCCTACCACAAACAAACGTCCACCTACCTAAATTTCTAGAGAAATACACCAACGAAAATGAGTACATCAACGAAGGTGGCCTGTTTGAACCAAACTACGAAAAACTCAGTACTACTGCCCCTGATCTGATTTTAACGGGTAGTCGTGCTCGCGATGCATATGCCAAATTAAGTGAAATCGCACCATCCATTTCTATGGATATCGACAGCACACGCTTTATTGACAGTCTCACTGAGCGTACAACGACTTTAGGTCAAATTTTTGGTAAAGAAGAACAAGCTAAAAAATTATTAGCTGACTTCAATAGCAAAATTGATACGGTAAAAGCAAAAACCCCAGATGCGGGCAAAGCAATGGTCGTATTAGTCAGTGGCGGTAAAATTTCCGCTTATGGCCCAGGCTCTCGCTTTGGTTTTATCTACGATGTATTGGGCTTTGAACCTGCATATACTTTCGATAGCCCAGGCTCTCACGGTAATATTGTTAACTCAGAACTACTGCTAAAACTTAATCCAGATTGGATGTTTGTCATTGACCGTGATGCGGCAATTGGTCGTGAAGATTCACAACCTGCAAAACAAGTGCTTGATAATGCCCTAGTTAGAAAGGTTAATGCATGGAATAAAGACCAAATTATCTATCTTGATGCCAGCTCGATTTATATCTCAGGTGGGATACAAACTTACTCTCGCTTAATGGATACAATTAATCAGGCGTTGGATCAAAAAAAATAAAGTAACTGAATGAAAACGTTCCATTTATCATTGGGGATAGGACTTATCGCTATCCTCTCAATGATCAGTCTATTTATCGGCGCAGGAGATATCACTCCTGCTTCGCTTTTTACTGATCCCGATATGCGCGATATCTTCTTTATTAGTCGCGTACCAAGAACCCTGTCATTATTACTTGCTGGGGGCGCAATTAGTGTTGCTGGTTTAATCATGCAACTGCTCACGCAAAACCGCTTTGTTGAGCCTTCTCTTGCAGGTACAACACAATCAGCCAGTCTCGGTTTATTAGTCGTGATGTTGCTTTTCCCCGCGGCAGGCATTTTCACCAAAATGATGGTAGCCACTGTTTTTGCACTTTTAGGCACTGTGTTATTTATGTTGTTGCTACAGAGAATTGCCTTAAAGACCGCATTAATCGTGCCACTTGTCGGTATTATGCTAAGTGCAGTGATAGGTGCTCTAACCATCTTTCTTGCCGTCTATTTTGATTTACTACAATCACTAGATGCGTGGACTAGCGGAGACTTCTCCAGTGTCTTACAAGGTCGTTATGAGCTGCTATGGCTTGTCGGTGCCCTTGCATTAATGGCGTGTTGGGTCGCGGATAGCTTTACCGTGGCAGGTATGGGACGTGAATTTTCCATCAACGTTGGACTTAACTATCGTAAAGTGATGATTATCGGTTTATCTATTATCGCTTTAATTAGTGGTGTGGTGGTGTCTGTTGTTGGTGCTCTACCTTTCCTTGGTTTGATCGTGCCAAATTTAGTTAGCCTAGTGATGGGAGATAATATTCGCAAAACCATCCCGTGGGTATGCTTAAGCGGTGGAGCCATTGTTTTACTCTGTGATGTGATTGGTCGCCTGATCCGTTATCCATTTGAGATCCCCGCAAGTGTCATTTTAGGGGCGGTAGGTGCTGTGATCTTCCTTTTCTTACTACTGAAGCAGCAACGTTATGCAAAAAGTTAATTCATCCATGATTAGCAAATATACTGGCGCTGTTCAACCTAAGAAAGTGCGCCTCTCACCTATGGCGCGTATTTGGCTCTTACTTGGCGTCTCATTATTAGCCATTGCGCTGTTTATGACGATCAACCTAAACGGTAATATCTCTTATATTCTGACACACCGCGCTTATATTATTCTGACGATGATCATCGTCGCCTTTGCGGCAGGCGTTTCTACTATACTGTTTCAGACTATCGCCAATAACCGCATTCTTACTCCTTCATTAATGGGCTTAGAAGCTCTGTTTGTATTGCTACAAACGCTCTTTATCTTTTTTGAAGGGGATATGCCTGCCTCTTGGATGGCCAATCTGACGAAGTTCTTTTTAGAGTCGGCCTTATTAGTGTTATTTTCGGTAGTTCTGTACCGTTGGCTATTTAGTTCTGTGCGCTTTAATATCAATTTAGTCCTTATGATTGGTATTATTTTAGGCACCCTATTTCGTAGCAGTGCAACGCTATTACAACGCCTCATGGACCCAAATGAGTTTTCTGTCTTACAAAGCCGAATGTTTGCGACATTTACTCGAGCCACTCCTGATCTTATCTTATGTGCATTAGCCATTATTGTCGTCGTCGGCGTATTACTTTGGCGTATGCGTTATAGTTTTGATGTGATGGCCTTAGGTCAGGCGAATGCGATTAATCTTGGTATTAATTATCGTAAGCAAACGACTTATATTCTATTACTTATTTCTGTTCTGGTTGCGGTATCAACAGCATTAGTAGGGCCGTTGACATTTTTAGGCTTAATTGTTGCTAATCTGGCTTATCATATTAGTGGTAGCAGTCAGCACCGCTTTTTAATGCCTGTGGCATTCTTATTAGGCACTATCGCACTGATTGGCGGACAATTGATTTTAGAGTATGGCTTAAAAATGACAGGTACTCTCTCTGTTGTGATTGAGTTTATTGGTGGTATGTTCTTTATTTATTTGGTATTAAGAAGACTTTAATATGATTGAAATCAGTAAGATATCAAAACGTTATCAAGACACAACAGTGCTCGATAATATTACAACAACCATTCAACGTGGCGGTATTACTTCAATCATCGGACCCAATGGTGCGGGTAAATCCACCTTACTTTCTGTAATAGGCCGTCTACTGATGCCAGAAAGCGGTATGGTCAGTGTGAATGGCATGGATGTTGCGGCCACAGAGAGTGATGTATTAGCCAAAAACCTTTCCATACTACGCCAAGAAAATCAGTTTGTGAGTCGCTTAACTGTTGAAGAGTTAGTCGGTTTTGGTCGCTACCCTTATAGTAAAGGACGCTTAACGCTAGAAGATAAGAAAGTGATTGATGAATCACTCGATTTTCTTAATTTGACTGAATTTCGTCACCGTTATCTTGATGAATTATCCGGAGGGCAACGCCAGCGTACTTATGTCGCAATGGTATTATGTCAAGATACTGAATACGTGATGCTTGATGAACCGCTTAACAATCTTGATATGAAACACGCGGTCATTATGATGAAATTACTGCGTAAAGCCGCCGATGAGCTAGGAAAAACCATTATCATCGTCATTCATGATATCAATTTCGCCTCTGTGTATTCCGACTACATTTTAGCTATGCGCAACGGGCAACTTTACTATCATGGCTCACCTAAAGAGATCATGAAATCCGATATTATCGAAGATATTTTCGATACTCCCGTCGACGTTAAAGAGTTGGATGATAAGCTTATCGCGATGTATTACTAATATTGCTATTTCACCAAAAGCCAAACAGCATATTGTTACTTTTAAACAATATGCTGTTTAATTACTTCGTAGTCACTGTAACCAGTTCAGAATCGATATCGCTAAAAATCTCTTCCCACTCATTATCATCAATATCCATTAAACCAAAATAACGTAGCAAGAAAGCCCCCTCGGTGGCTAAAAAAGCCAGTCTCGCCCGTTTTCCCTCTACTGTTGTGGTATCGACACCCGCTAATCTTTGCTGATACCACGCTTTAGTACTTTGCAAATATTCTGGCGTTTGCAGTAACGCAGCCATTAAGCTGGCTCCTTTGGCAAAAGAGAGCTTATCGTGATCATGAGTTGCATGAATATGTGCTCTAACGCGATTATTGGCTGAGTTATCATTGGCAACCACCTGATTAAATCGCGCTTCATATCCTCCTTCCCAATGTTCAAACATGGCATCAATCATCGCTTCTTTACTATTAAAGCAATATTGGACACCACCTTTGGAAATCCCCATTTTTTTGGCCACCGTATCGATAGTCAGAGCGGCAGCCCCTTGCTCCATCACGATGTCAAAAATAGCCTCAAGTAACTTTTCTCTATCAATCGTTCTTTGGCGTCCCATTTAAAAAAACCTCTTTTCAATACGACCGTATGGATTTAAAATTATTATTCCTAGCTAAATATAACACCTAAGATAACCACTGAGACTTTATATGATAAAAGATTATAAGCGTTGGATAGTCTTACTTTTAGTATCAAGTATGCTGTTTCTAATTGTTGTTGATGTTACCGTACTTTATACCGCACTACCGCGTTTAACTCATGATCTCAATGCGAGCGCCTCAGAAAAACTATGGATCATGAATGCCTATCCGCTGATTGTCGCAGGGCTGTTGCCAGCAGCAGGTATGCTTACTGATAGAATAGGTCATAAGACGTTATTTATTAGCGGATTACCCCTTTTTGCCATCGCCTCATTATGTGCGGCTTATTCCCCTAGTGCCACCAGCTTAATTATTTCTCGTGGTTTCTTGGCCATCGGTGCTGCTATGAGCATGCCTGCAACGTTGTCTATTGTGAGACAAGTATTTACTCATCCACAAGAGCGTGCCGTCGCCATAGGTATTTGGTCTGCTGTTGCTTCTGGTGGCGCGGCATTAGGGCCTTTAATTGGTGGATTGCTATTAAACCATTTCTGGTGGGGCTCAGTCTTTTTGATCAATGTCCCTATTGTACTACTTGTGCTTCCTTTCTCGATTTGGTTAATTCCTCACTTTTCGGGACAACGGCAGCATAAAATTGATTATTTAAGCTCAATACTTATTTTGATTGGCTTAGTCAGCGCTATTTATACCTTAAAAGAGATAGGTAAAGCTTATACACAATGGAATGAAGTGATCATCGCCACCCTTATTGCCATTATTTTTCTCACACTATTTGCGCGACGCCAACGTCGTCAAACGCATCCAATGATTGATTTTAGCCTATTTAAAAAGCGCTATTTCAGTGTCGGTGTGGCAATGTCGACTCTTTCTATGGTGATCATTGTAGGTATTGAATTTCTGTTAAGCCAACGCTTACAGTTAGTCGCCGGCTTTACACCACTGAATGCAGCTTTAGTGATTTTACCTATCCCTATCGGCTCAGTATTAGCCTCTCCTTTGACCGGGTTTTGGCTAGCGCGTTTAGGTGAAGTGCGCTTAATTATTATCGGATTCGCCCTAACATTAATGGGTAACTTATGGTTAATTGCCATTTCAAACTCACCGATAATGCTAATGGGTAGCCTCTTTTTGATTGGCTTTGGTTTAGGCATTATTTTTACCACCGCATCGACCTCTATTATGCTAAGTGTCGACGATCAACAAGCAGGGATGGCCGCTTCTATTGAAGATATCGCCTATGAGTTGGGTAGCGTGATTGGCGTGACATTTATGGGGAGTTTAATGAGCACTCTCTATACCTTAAAACTAACTTTACCGGATACGCTTAACGTCAATAGTGTCGTTTATGATAGTTTAGATGAAGCACTTATTGTCGCTGAAAAGCTTCCCGAAGCAGCGGCGACCCTCTTAATCGCACAGGCTAATAGTGCGTTTGAATATGCTTTTTCTATCGTTCTGATCGCCACAGCCATTGTGACTACAATAAGCTTAATTGCACTCCCTTATTGCTTGCGTAATGCGGTAAGAGAAAACAAGCCCAGCCACTAATTCAAGCTCATAGAAAACGCGCCGTTATGGCGCGTTTCTCACAAAATCAGAAGGTGATTGTCCCATCTGCTTTTTAAACATAGTAGAAAAAGAGCTAGCGCTGTTATAGCCCAAATCAAAAGCCACAGCGGTAATGCTATGCCCTGATAAAATTTGCGTGAGTGAGTTTAAAAGACAGACTTGCTGACGCCATTGTGAAAATGCCATTCCCGTCTGTTGGCGGAAAAAACGACTAAACGAGCGTTCACTTTTATGTAATTTCTCTGCCCACTGCTGAGGTAGAGCGTCAATTTTGGGCTGACGAATAAAATCGCGACATAATTTAGCTAATTTACTGTCCTGTGGAATAGGAACAAAGAAAGGCAAAGGTTCGGCTTTAGCTAACTCATATAAGATAAGTTGCATTAAAATACCATCGCGCCCTTTTTTATCATATTGCGCAGGCACATCAACGGCTTCAAGAAGTAATTGACGTAAAAGCGGTGACACTCTTAACACTTCACACTGTTGACTCTGGCGAGGAGCAGCCGCTGGCTCAATATATAAACTTCTGGTACTCACATCTAACATGCGTGTTTCATGCCCCGTTTGAGGAGGGATCCACACACCACAAGAGGGAGGGATAACCCATTCCCCATCATTTGTGCTCACTTCAATCAATCCGGTAGCGGGATATAAAAATTGCGCTCGTCGATGTCGATGCGTTTCTAATAGCGTATTAGGCAGATAATCTGTACCCAGCGCAATCACATCTCTCTCAAGGAGATCAACACTTTCTAACGGCACATTTCTCACATTAAACCTACTTTTTTATCTTTCTTGTTGATGAGCAAATCTGGTCACTATCACATTGCAAGATGGCGAATTAACCCCTTTCGCTATTTAGCCACCCTATCCCGTTAACAGCTATAAAACTTATTATTAACACTGTCAATAAATAGGCCGAAATTCTAATGTCATTGTCTGATCTTGGCATGTTGGAAAGCGATTAATCCTCTACTATCCCTCTTGCAGAGGTTGTTTCAGGCGCTCTGCAACGCGGTATGCATTCAATAATAATGCAGCGGAAACCAGATATCCCCATATCAATAGTCTAGAAAACGCATACACATCTTTATATCAAGTATCGGGTAAATTGGCTTCCGCTTATTATGTCTAAGGTAGCATTTATATGAGCAATCAGTCCGATCATCATAGTATTAAGCCAATTTCCGGTGATATAAGTCGTCGCCATTTTATTCAAGCGAGTTCGGCATTAGTCACACTGCCCTTTTTTTCCTCCAACACGATGGCGGCAACACAAGATCATGCAATAGCTGAAAAAACGATTGACGCCAAAGAGAGTGAGCGTGTTGTCTCTACCTGTAGTAGTTTTGACTGTGGCGGAAAATGTGATATTCGCGCGCACGTTAAAGATGGCAAAGTGACACGTATTAGCACTCGACCTGACGCCGATTTAGATGAAGAGATGCCTATCATGCGAGCCTGTGTACGGGGTCGTGGTTATCGTAAATTTGTCTATCATCCTGATCGATTAAAATATCCCATGAAGCGAGTAGGTAAGCGTGGTGAAGGTCGATTTGAGCGCATCACTTGGGAAGAAGCTACGACGCTTATTGCACAAAATATGCAACGCATTACCAAGCAATATGGCCCTGCCTCACGTTTTGTCAGTTTAAGCACTGGGGTGACTGGTGGCATTTTTTCTGGTGCTAATATGCTACGCCGTCTGTTTAACCTAACCGGCGGCTTTCTGGAGAATTATCACTCCGTGAGTAATGGTAACACCCTTGCCATTACCCCTTATACTTACGGTACAGCCGCTAGCGGAAGTACATTAGATACATTAGCAAATACCCCTTTAGTTATTCTATGGGGACATAATCCTAATGAAACTATTTTTGGGCATTCCAATCATTACTTCCAAAAAATGAAAAAAAACGGCACTAAATTTATTGTCGTTGATCCACGTTATTCCGATACTGCCTCTTCTTTAGCTGACCAGTGGATCCCGCTGTTACCGACCACTGATAACGCGATGATGGATGCCATGATGTATGTCATTGTCAGTGAAAACCTGCATGATCAGGCCTTTATCGACAAATACACCCTTGGTTTCGATGAGCATCAGATGCCAGAAGGCGTTGGTGAAAATGAGTCTTTAGTTGCCTATTTAATGGGGAAGAAAGACGGGATCAAGAAAACCCCTGAATGGGCGGAGCCTATCACTAAAGTACCCGCAGATACTATTCGTCAATTAGCCCGTGAATATGCTTCTACAAAACCGGCAGCATTAATCCAAGGTTGGGGACCACAACGTCATATTTGTGGTGAACGGACGGCACGCGGTGCGACACTGTTAGCGACTATTACCGGCAACGTTGGTGTACGCGGTGGCTGGGCGGCAGGCTATGGCATGGCATTAAACTCTGAGTTACGTAAAACCATTGCCGGCCCAAGTTTATTGACCAATCCCGTTAAAGCAAAAATCAATATCACCAATTGGGTGCAAGCGTGCGAAGATAAAAATTTGGTCACACCACAAAATGGCTTACTCAATGCCGAGAAACTTGATACTGAAATCAAGATGATTTTCTCAATGGCGGGTAATTATATGGTGAATCAAAATACCGATATTCTTCATGCCGCTAAAGTGCTTGAAGATGAATCAAAAGTTGAATTTATCGTCTGTAGCGACCTCTATTTAACACCTAGCGCCAAATATGCGGATATCTTACTGCCTGAAACCAGCTTTTTAGAGCGCTGGAATATTGGAGGCACATGGAGTTATGGCGATTATATTATTCTGTCCGAAAAAGTGATAGAGCCAGAGTTTGAACGTCGTACCGACTACGATTGGTTACGTGAAGTGGCTGATAAACTGGGGGTCGGTGAACAATTTAGCGAAGGTAAAGCCACTGATCGCGACTGGATTGAATATTTAGTCAATGATGCCAGTATTAAACGTCCTGAAGATGGTATTCCTACCTTTGATGAATTATTGGTTAAACGTCGTCATCTGCTAAAACATCGCCCTCATACCCAAAATGTTGCGTTTGAGAAAAATATTCAAGATATAGAAAATAATCCATTTCCAACCCCATCAGGAAAAATTGAGATCTTCTCTAAACGCTTATATGAGATGAAGAATAGCGAGATCCCCGCACTTTCTCATTATGTGCCTGCCATTGAAGGGCCCGAAGATACGTTAACAGATAAATTTCCACTACAACTCATCACGTGGAAAGGACGTAACCGCGCAAACTCAACACAATTTGCTAATCCTTGGCTGCAAGAAGTACAACGTCAAGAATTATGGATCAACCCATTAGATGCCGAAGATAGAAATATCAAACAAGGCGATAAAGTCAAAGTCTATAACGACCGTGGGATCACCTTAGTTCCCGTCAAACTCACACAACGCATTATGCCTGGTGTCGTTGCCTTACAAGCAGGTGCTTGGTGGCAACCAGATAAACAAGGTATCGATCAAGGGGGATGTGCCAACGTCTTAACCTCATCCCGTAGCACCGCAATGGCACACGGTAATGCTCACCAAACTTTATTGGTCGAGGTAGTAAAAGCATGAGTAAATTTATCGTTTATCCCGCAGTAAGCAGTAAACAGCTAGGGTTTTATATCGACAGTGCTCGCTGTTCGGGCTGCAAGGCGTGTCAGGTTGCTTGTAAAGATAAAAATAACCTCGATGTTGGCCGCAAATTTCGCCGTGTATATGAAATCACTGGTGGTGGTTATAGCCGTAATACTAACGGTGCATTAATTAATAATGTCTTTGCTTACACTTTATCTATCTCTTGCAATCATTGCGATGATCCCATTTGTGTTAAAAACTGCCCAACTACCGCGATGCATAAACGCGAAGGTGATGGCATTGTGATGGTAGATACTGACAAATGTGTTGGTTGTGGCGCCTGTGCGTGGTCTTGTCCTTATGGCGCACCGCAAATGGATCCTGAAACCAAGCAGATGTCAAAATGCGATTTTTGTATCGACTTACAACAAAAAGGTGAACAGCCTGTCTGCGTTGCGACCTGCCCACTTGGGGCCATTCAATTTGGTCCAATTGATGAACTACGTGAACGCTATGGTGAAGTTAATTATGTCACTGGTTTGCCTTCTCCTGAAATAACTCATCCAAACCTAGTGATCAACCCTCACCAAGGGGCAAATAATGACACTATAAATAATAAAGGAGAAATAAAATGAATGAATGGTCATTATTGATTTTCACCTTTATGATGAATGCCACTATTGGCTTAACACTCATAACAGGCCTTTTTGCACGCCGTCTTGCACATTATCTCAGTGCTGAAAGCTATTATCGCTTTATGTTACTAACCTTATTGGTGATTTGTGGATTAGCGGGTTTAGGCTCTATAGCCTCCATTACTCACTTAGGCGTGCCGTTAAATGCTCCGAATGCCATTAGAAATGTCTTTTCAGCTTGGTTAAGTCGCGAAGTTGCTGTCACTGCCATTTTTGTAGGATGTTTAGGGATCACCTTTTTATGGCTATGGCGTACCGGTAAATTTTCGATGCTGCTATTTGGTGCAAGCCTTCTGATTGGTCTGTTTGACATTTATTGCATGGCATCCATTTATCGCCATACTTCCATTTTAACATGGATGGATAACAACACTTATGTGATGTTTTTTGGCGCGATGCTCACATTAGGGGCAACAATATTCTTTTTGCTGCTAAAGATATTGCAGCGTATAGGCAATAAATTAGGGATAGAAATACCATCAGCCCCTTTCCCTATCCGTTGGAAATGGCAATTGTGGGGGATCATGGCATTTAGTTTAATTGGCCGATTACTCTATCAACCTTTTTATGAACACTATTTAACTCGTACGCTCTATAGCCAAACATCGGTAACCTTTCCGTTATCACCTATTGAAGTCTATTACTCCATTGGCCCATTACGTATGACCAGTTGGATCTTAGCAACTTTGGCTGTATTGGTGTGTGGCTATAGTTTAGTAAAATATTTGATGGGCCAAACTCAGCAAAAATCAACGGAGTCCATTTTTGTCTATGGCGGTATCATGGCAATTATTGCAGAATTTGCTTTGCGTTATGTGTTTTATTCAATTCACTAAATCACGATCAGCCAGTTATTGAAGATGACAATTATCAGGGGAATTATTAGCCCCTGATTTTTTATCAAAGATCATCGTTCACCCTGAGTATCAATCAACAGACGTTGATTAATATAATCAATCGTTTCTTCTATTGTCATAATATGATTAATCACATTAGTAATACCCTGACCAATAATAATCTCAGCTTGCCTTAAGTTAAATAATTTACCATTCGGCACTGATGATTCTCGTATTCCTTGATTAATTTCCTGATAAGCTAGTGTCATCCATGGATAACGGTGGCTAATTTCTTGGTTATGACTAAAATTTTCATGGTTACTATTTCCACCCAATAAAATTAAGTGATCCATCACAACAGGAGAATAAAGCCAACGATAAAACAGTTCAGCGTAAGATGATTTTCTACTGTAACGCGACACCCCAAGTACCCCACCCCCTAATTGTGGTACACCACCTGGAACGGGAGCAAAACCAATTTTAGGTAAAATATCGCTATGTGCGACATCATTAAATAAATTCATATAAGAGATAAGCATTGCCAGATGACCTTGCTCAAATTGTCTGACCGAGCCACTCCACCATTTATGGTTGATATTTTCGGTGATCGACAACTGATGCAAATAATCTGCTAATACCTCAGCGGCCAAGGGCATCGCTAAGCGCGGAATATTATCACTACCGATTAAACGCCCACCTTTAGCGTAATAACGTAATAAGTATTCAGTTGCGATTAATCCCGCACTTCCTAATGTGGTTGAGGCTCCCATCGGACAATGAGCTTGCCCGGCTTGATGCAACTCAGTAAAAAACTGAGTCACATTATCGTACTCTTCAAAGGTTGTCGGCACAGTTAATTCATTACCTGTTTTTTCGTAATACATTCTTTTTAAAATAGTATCTTCAAACAGATCTTTACGATAAAACAGTAATTGAGCGCTAGCATCGAACGGCATTGCATAAGCGACATCATTAACCAAACCAAATTTTTGTTGCGTAGGTAAGGAAAAGTGACTCAATAAATCAGTTAATCCATCACCAATTTTATCTAATGGTCGCAATATTCGCTCAGCAAACCATGGAAAACACGCCATATCAATACGCAACAGATCATAATAAGGGTGTAAATGAAGTTGGCTTAAAATTTGATAGACTTCATCATAAGGATGAATAGCTAAATTCACCTTGATACCAGTTTGACGATAAAAATGAGGAAGTAGTTTTTTTAATGCCGTTGTTGAAGGGCTTGGCAACGTTAGTAAATTAAGACTAATTTGTGATTTATCATCACTCATTACTGCTGGTGTTGCCGTATACAGATATGAACTTCGATTTGCGACAGATACATTATTATTTTTGTACTCATGCGGCTCTGCGATTAATAGTGCCTCAGCGACTTCCAAACCAAGCTGAGCATAGTTCATTGGAAAACAATATAACCCTTTTATTACCGGTGGAATATTATCACTTAGAGCAAAGATAATAGGACAATCTGAAGAACTGCCAAAATAGCTTGCTTGTGTTAAATAGCGAGCTTTCTCAATATCTTGTGTGACAAAGATATCAGGGACTTGCTCCATAGAAAAGAAATCAAAAGCAATTTTATAACTCTCTTCATCAGAAGCGCTAAGTATGACACATTTTTTATCGGGTGCAGTTTGAGAAAGCCGTATTTGCAATTGATTAGCAAAAACCTGACTATTTAATTCATCTTGATTATCGCCAAAAATCCCCACTACCTTGCCAGCTGTTTGTGCCACTTGCTGGCAAATTGACTCCGCCGCTTGTACAAAATCTAACGTAAAAAAACGTTGTGCATTGAGGGGTTTGTGATAAATAAAGATAATTTGTGAAGGTGGAAGTTTTAACGTGTCAAAATAGTATTTAGCATCTTTAAGACAACTTACGGTGACTACTTGCTTATAGCCACCTGCAGCAATTTTTTGTAGCAAATCACGCTCAGTGGTCTCAAGAAGATCTGTTAAAAAAAGATCGTAGCTGATCTCTGGAAAATTAACGATCGACTGTCTAAAAGCATTAAAGAAGATCGCATATTTTTCAGAAACCAGTTGGGGTAATAAGATCGCAATTTTATGGCTTCTATTGGTTCTTAGTAGTTGGGCTTGTGTATTTAATTGATAGCCCATCTGTTTAGCAGCTTGATAAACTGCTTCAATTTTTTCAACACTTACATTTCCACGTTTATTCAATACGTTAGATACCGTACCATGCGAAACACCCGCTAGTTTTGCAATGTCCTTGATCGTCGCCATTTCTCTTTTTTCACCTCTATTTCCACCTTCACTAGCATACCTGAATTATTTATCACGACTACTGATAATTGATTTGAACGTTCCACTTACAATTAGCTGATAAATCAATCTATTAAAATTTAAAGATAATAAATAATTATCAATACCAATTAAAATAAATATATATACCAATCAACATATTAGTAAATAATATTTGAATAAGATCACTGATCTGATCTTCATTTATTGGCAAATAACATATGTCATTTTATTATTGGAACGTTCAAATTTATTTGTAACCTACAAATAGCCAACACCAGAAAATTAATAAAATACTAATAAACAATAAGATAAGGGGATTTATTATGAAGCTTCATTTTTTAGGGACGGCTGCCTCAGAAGGCATACCGAATCCCTTCTGTCGTTGTGAACACTGTCTGAAAGCAAGAAAATTAGCCGGTAAAGATATTAGAACGCACTCTTCTGCTATTGTGGATGACATTATGTTGATCGATGTCTCCCCCACTTTTAGTTACCAACTGATGCGTGATGGTATGGACGCAACACATTTTGAAAGTTTGCTATTTACCCATACTCATCCTGATCATTTTAATGTTGGTGAACTATTTAGCAGAATGGAAGGCTATGGTTTTGAAATTAACCATCCTTTACATATTTTCGGTAACGATCGCGCTATCAATGGCTGTATTGAAGTATTACCAGGTTATACGAAAGAGCGATTTGCATTTCATTGCTTAATCCCTTTCGTTACGGTCGAAAGAAATGGTTATAAAATTACGCCGCTGCTTGCTAATCATGCGAAATGGGAACTTTGTTATGTGTATCATATTGAAAAAGATGGCAAAGCTATTTTCTATGGCCATGATTCGGGTTGGTTTCCAGAGTTAACTTGGCAATGGTTAGAAAACAAACCACTTGATATTGTTGTTTTTGAGTGCACTTATGGCTTAAATGGAAAAGATCGTACAGATAATCATATGAGCTTAGAAACGGTTTTTGCCGCCAAAGAAAAACTGCAACAACAAGGCTGTTTACATCAAGCTACACAGATTGTCGTTTCGCATATCTCACACAGCGGTAAATTACTGCATCATGAATTAGAAACGGTTTGTGCTCCTCATCATATCCGTGTTGCCTACGACGGATTAACGTTAGAAACCAATTAAGAGGGGTACGACAATGGATATGAAAATAACTTCTCGCCTACTTATTATGATGTTTGTGCAATATTTCATGCAAGGAGCATGGAATATGACCATGGGACTCGTATTAAGTAGTTATGGTATGGCAAGCATTATCGGCAATGCTTATGCCTTATTAGGTGTCGCGACAATTATCTCCCCCTTATTTATTGGTATGGTCGCAGATCGTTTCTTTGCTTCACAAAAAGTCATGGGGATACTTCATTTAATTAATGCCGTCGTTATTCTCTGTGTTCCCCAATTTATTGAAGCACAAAACAGTGGCATGACATTATTTTTAATTTTTATTATTGGCTTATTGTTTTATCCAACCACTGCGCTATCTAATAGCATTAGTTTCTCCCATATTAATGGGGTTAAATATTTCCCAATTATTCGCGTATTTGGTACGTTTGGTTTTATGGCAATTGGTTTTATATTGGGTGAAATGGGCTTCTCTGGTAGCACAATGACTTGGTATATCGCTTCTGCAGTTGGTGTATTACTCGGTTTCTATTGTTTTACATTACCTAATACGCCACCTAAAGCGAAAGGCCAGCCTTTCTCACTACGCGATATTTTATGTTTAGATGCATTGTCTTTATTTAAAGATCGCTACTTTGCTATTTTGATGTTTAGCATCTTTATTTTAATGATCCCCAAAACAGCTTATTCTGCTTATATTCCTGTCTTTATTAAAGCATTAGGCTTTGATAATGCAGCTTCTATTATGCAAATAGGGATCGCTTGCGAAGTTCTGTTTATGTTTGTTTTGTCATTCTTCTTAATGAAATTTGGCTTCAAAATTACACTACTGCTAGGAGCCGTGAGCTGGATCATACGCTCTATGTTTTTCTCTTATGCTGCAGTAAATACAGAGCTTTACTTTATCGTCATCGGATTAATGCTACAGGGATTATGTTGGGATTTCTTCTTTACTGCAGGAGATATCTATGTCGATCGCAAAGCAAAACCTGAAATTCGTGCACAAGCACAAGGTCTGCGCTTTATTGTCTCTAATGGTTTCGGCTTACTATTTGCTTCCACTATTTGTGGTCAAATCTTTAACACAACCGTAACTGAAACAGGTGATGCAGCATTACCACAATGGTCAACATTCTGGGTCTATCCTGCCATTGTAGCGGCGGTGGTAACCCTATTCTTTATTTTCTTCTTTAAAGATGATGTTTCTAAAAAAAGAAATAGTGAAAATAAAGAAACATCACGAGGAATTACAGCACCTTAATTTTAAAATAAAAAATAAGCCAACGTCAGGAGCAAACCATGGATGCATTAATACAGTTTGTTGACACTATTGGCCCATTATCACTATCAAGTATTGCTAAATTACTGGCCGCCTTTATCTTAGGCGGTCTTATTGGCTTAGAGCGTGAATCAAAGGGAAAACCAGTTGGTTTTAAAACTTGTGTCATTATTGCTGTTGCCAGTTGTTTATTAACCATTGTCTCTATTCAATCAGCCGAATATTACGCCAATATTTCTGACAATATTCGCAGTGATCCCATGCGGTTAGCTGCACAAATTATCAGTGGGGTCGGCTTTCTGGGCGCTGGTGTTATTTTACATCGACGAGATGATGCCATTTCAGGATTAACGACTGCGGCCATTGTTTGGGCATCTGCGGGAGTGGGTATCGCCTGTGGCTCCGGCTTTTATTGGCATGCTATCGTTGTGACTTTCCTCTTTTTTATGGCTATTAAACTAAGCCCACAAGTAGTGCTGTTTCAAATGAATAATCAACGCTTAGGTAAAATTAAAGTGCGAATGCTATTTACTCATGAAAGTGGTGTTCCTCTTTTAATTGACTATTTAAAAAGCAACAAAAACGTTATTGAAAACCTGACTATTCGTGATATTAAAAAGGAGCGCGTTGAAGTTAACTTAAAACTACTTGTGCGACAAAAAATAACCTTACCAGAGTTTTATTGCTCATTAAAACAATTACAGCATGTACATTCTGTTTCGCTAGATCACTAGTGTATTTAAAAGCAAAAATGCACTTTAATTTAAATGACAACACCATTTTTATTTTACTTATCTATTTGCGTATTAATTTATGTTGTCCGTATTTTATCCATAAACTATCTTTTACTAAGGTGGTAACGATAGACTGTCGCTTCTAAACATTTTTCTTCTGGTTTCCAGTTTTTAATAATATTAACTAAACCACCATTAGCATAATAATTACCATCTTTTTGTAGAAAAATATCTATGTTATTTACAATATATAAATCAGTTTCACACTCGGCTGAATGAGCGGATAAAACCTCATTACGAGTAACATAAACCGCATCACCTTCTGTCGTCGTACCTTTAACCTCGACACGCCTAAATGTATTATTTTTATGGCATTCTAAATCATAAGGACTATTAGAAGAAGTATCAATTACTTTAAAACCTTGTTTTTTATAATCTTCTTTTGCTTTATTCATTGCATACAGCTCTATTGCCTTTCTCTTTTTAATGTCAGTAACTCGACCTTGATAGCTTGTTTTTTCTTTTTTCAATATCAAAGGTAAGTTGTTATCAAGATCTAAAGTCTCTATTTTTTCCCAAGCATAAATGGCACTTAGTTCTTTATTAGGTTTCTCCTGATAATCAAGCACATTATATAAAACTTGAACCGGTCTGTTACTGTTATATTCTATATAAGATAGTCGACCAACATAAATAAAAGGTTGACTTCTACTTTTAATTTTTTCATGTATTCGAACAAATAAAATAACGGTCTCACCAGTAAGTATTCTTTTTATATGAGAAGTTTCCGTTGTATTCTTATTTTGTGATTCCCAATGAAATTTCTTACCGTTATCAACAAATACATCATTGTATTTATGGCTATCTTCTTTGCTTCTTTTATCTAAAGTTACAAATAGAACAATACAATTTTTAAAACTTGTAATTCCTGTTATCTCTTTATTATTTTTTAGTGGTTCTACATTAGCTGTTACTAAAGCTTCATTTTTACTATATGAATTTCCAACAATTAGATTAGTGTAATTAAATTCTTCATCTTTCCGTTTCATCATAAGGCCTTATTCGCTAAATTACATAGCTAATTATATTAGCTAAAAACTATTATTTATCCAAATAAGACAGTAAACATTTATAGAAAATTTAGATATATTATGATTTCAACATCATCAAAGTTAAATCACACAATCTTGTATACAAGATACCAAGCTCTCTAGAAGCACTGTTGATTAAACTCTATCGTCTTATTCAACAATATTTCAGATGATAGTGAGCCTTTGCTCACCACAAATTTAGGATAGTTAATGCTGGTTTTAATATTGATTGGAAGTGATAATCGATTATGTGCTAAAAATTGAAAAAGTGGTGTTATTTTTTCTGATGACACGCTTTCCTGTAAGCGCCCAAGCGTAATGTGAATAATATTTTTATGCAGATGATGATCAATGGGGATTTGCTGGTAAACCTGTTGTCTAAACTGCGTTAATGTTTTTGATACACCTATTAATATCACGCTTCCATTAGTCGTTAAAATAATATCATTAAATAGGATCTCAATCTTTCCTATCTTATTAAAGATATTCGTTATTTTTTGACACCAAGCCAGTAACATTAATTTCTGAGGCTCAAATAACGCTATAGGTTGATTAAAAATGGTCAACAAAGTGCAATGAAGTTGTAATTGTGGAGTCACCGCTATAAAAGGAAATTGCTGAGCAATTTGCTGACAATAAACATCTAATTGTTGGCTAAAAGGGATAAAATTCTCATCCACCTTTGGTTTATCAATAATGAGCTGCCCCGCATTTAAACTCAAATCGATAATATCTTCATTATTAATCTGTTGTAACCACTTTTCATTGCGCGATAATTTTTTAACTGTTGCTTGGGTTAAAAATGAATAGGCCATCGATAAACCTCGGTAACGAAGATTGTTATTAATACATTGAATTGAATGGTACTTAAAATCAAGTCATAAAGTAGATAATAAAAAAGTGGCTCTCAAGCGAAAGCCACTGTCACATCCAATGGGGGAGATGTTAAAGGATAGGTTTATCTACAATGTCATGCTCTAAGCAAAACGCAATTTATGATAAGAAATTTGCCGCCTTAAATTTCGCCAATGCATCTGCTTTTTGTTCAGCTGTCAGTGGGCGTAAAGGACGACGAGGAGCGCCAACATCAATACCATGCAATTGCATTGCTACTTTGCCTGCAGCAACGCCACCGTATTCGACTAAAACTCGAATAATAGCGATAACTTTATCCATGCAATCTGCCACACCTTGGTGATCACCCTGATTAAATTTCTCAATTAACTCAAGATATAACGGTGCAGCGTAGTTATAGGTGCTACCTACAGCGCTTAATGCACCGCAAGCTAATCCTGCCGGAATAAATTCATCAACGCCAAATGGAATATCATATTTACCTCCCTCTACCCGTAAGCAACGCTGAAATTCATACATATCAGGGGAGTTAAATTTCATGCCAGATAAATTGGGGATCACTTTACCTGCTGCTTGTAAAAACTTTTCCATATCAATGCTTAATCCTGACATGGTGGAATGATAATAGTAGAAACCTTTTGAGGGTGCACTTGCCGCTGCTAAACGACAATATTCTACTAAATCATCAACATGACTAGGTTTAAAGAAGCAAGGGCCAATCACTGATGTGGCTTTAATATCTAATGTTTCAGCATGACGAGCAAGTTCTAACGTATCAGCAATACTTAATGCACCAGTATGAATAATAAGATCAAGTTGTCCCTGACTCGCTGTAACCCAACGTTCAGCGACTTTTTTACGCTCTTCAACCGAGCAATGTATACCTTCACCAGTAGTACCTAAGACATAAGCCCCTGTTACCCCAGTCGCAATTAGGTGCTTAGCAATATCATCAATAACAGGGTAATTAACACTACCGTCCGCAGCAAAAGGAGTATGAGGCGCGGCAATCAGTCCAGAGAGTTTGTTCATGATCACTTCCTATGGAGATTAATTTCTTTATTAATTAACTTATGGAGTTTAACTCTATATTAGAGAGCGACTAGTCATAACGCAATAACGAAAATAGCCCTGAAGGAAAGAGAAAGGTAAAACTGTGATCTTTAGCTACTTTCTGCTCAAGATGCTTTAAAATAGCAATAAACTTATGCTGAATGCGTCTGTTTTAACGCATTGAGAGTACGTAATTTCTGCTCTTTTACTGTTTCAGGCTTAGCCTGAACTAACAAGGTATAAAGCAAATCTAAAACAAAAAGTTGTGCTGTTTTTGTGCCAATAGAATCGCCTTGTAATTTCCCTTGTCGATTACCATTAATTAAATGATGATCTGCATATTCCATAATTTGTGAGCCTAAATTATGCGTCAATGCAATCGTGCTTGCGCCCGCTTCTTTAGCCAATTTCAATGCATGAACCGTTTCTAATGAATTACCCGAATGACTAATACCGATAGCGACATCACCAGATTTTAATAATGAGGCTTGCATATACATAAAGTGGTTATTAGTTACGGCATCAACACGATAACCAATACGCATAAGTTTATTTTTCAGATCTTCCGCAGTGATCCCCGAAGAGCCAACGCCGCAGATAAAAACATAGTTTGCTGATAATAGTGCATTGACCGCCCCTTGCACTTGTTGCATATCGAGTAAATTTAATGTTTCTGATAACACATTATTTATTGTTGCTTGCAATTTTAGGCCAATAGTATGGATATCATCTTGGTGACTGACTTCTGCATCAAGGATTGGCGATTCATCATTATCTGATGTTGCCATTTCAATCGCCAAATCCATTTTAAAGTCTTGAAAACCTTTATAACCCAATGTCCGACAAAAGCGGACAACCGTCGCTTCACCTGCTTTGGTTGCTTGAGAGAGTTGGGCAATAGACAACTGAGTCACTTCCGTAGGATGGAACAGGATATAGTCTGCAATACGTTGCGATACGCGAGTTAAGCTATTTTTCATAGCGCCTAGCGTATCAAGTATTTTACCCGGCTTTAATCGAGTTGTTGCCTGTTCTGTCATGGACATTATCCTTGCTTGCAGCAAATACACGAGAATAGAATTTTGCCCACAAGAGTACCAATTCCAACAGGTTAAAAAAAGCCTTGTTAAGACAATAATGTGATAATAACAAAACGCCTTATTCTCAGTATCACTATAACTCCAACTAACTGATACATGAGAAATAAAGCGTTTTATTAAATAATAATGATTAGTGAGTTAACGCGGCAACATCTAGTTTAATAACCACTTTCTTTAATGTACTGGCCTCATTTTTCTGCGCAATACCTGGCTTATGTGGCTCATAAGGCATAAAAATGGCGAACATATTTGGTGTAAGGGATAATGTTTGACGATGTATGATGTTATCAGTCAACTGATAATCATCCGTTTCATTATAAGGTGTCACATCTTGTGCCGAACCTTGTATTCCAAAATCAATTGTCTCTTCACCTGATAGTAAGATCTGAATATCGATATAACGCTGATGCAATTCGGCTTGTTTTTGCTCACGAGGCACGGTTTCAAAAGTCATAACATTCATAAACAACGTCTCACCATCAATTTTATAGCTGCCCGGTGCAAGTGACGCGGGATCAAGTGCTAATGCTTTTTCCATTGCATGACGTAACGCTGGATTCATTTCTGGCATAGTCGCCAAATCAGATAAATGTCCAAATAACATAGATTATTCCTTCTTAGTTCTCTGATGTTTCACTGTCATCTAAGGAAAGCTGTTTTGCTGGTGCGAAAAGTGGTGCCGTAATGGTTCCTGCAATCACCACTGACATTGAACCAATGACTCCATAGAAGAAGAAGTTAAGATCACTGCCATAACGTGCAGCCAATACTGCAATAATACTCACGATGATCCCAACAACGGCGCTACCGGCATTAGCACGTTTTACAAAAATTCCCAGCATAAATAGGCCTGTCATTGGTCCGCCCATAAGACCTATAAGGCTATTAAATGCATCCCAAATTTCAGCTTCATCGGATAAAACTAACCAAATTGCCGCTAAACTACTGAATATCCCTGCCACAATAATAACTAACTTTGCGACTTTCATTTTTTGTTCAGGACTAGGGGATGATTTACTAAGACGAGTATAAATATCAGAATTAAAGCAACTTGAAATACTATTTAAACTACTAGAAATACTTGATTGTGCAGCAGCAAAAATAGCTGCAATAATTAACCCTGCAATACCGATAGGCATTTCCGTCACGATAAATAGTGGTAAAATTCCCCCCGTATTAAATCCTGCGGGTAATAAGCTTGGGTTTTGTTGGTAGTAAACAAACAATGCAGAGCCGATGGCAAAAAAGAAAATAGGAATAATAGCCACTAATTTAGCGTTAGTTATCAATGTACGTTTAGTTTCTTTAATAGAATCGGTAACGATATAGCGCTGCACAACATCCTGACTAGCAGTAAATTGCTGAATATTGGCAAATAAAAACCCAATCATTAATACAGGAATAGTGCTATCTGTCCAACTCCAGCGCCATTGTGTGGTAGGAAAGAATTTATCTGCTTGTGCTGTAGTAGTAAAAATTTCGCTAATACCACCATCAACTTTAAAACAGATCATAATAAAGATCAGTACAGCACCACCAGAAAGTAATAAACCTTGAATAACATCCGTCCAAATAACGCCTTCAATGCCCCCCATCCAAGTATAAATAATGCATAATAAGCTTATTAATACGATTAACACGACCGGATCAATCCCCATAAAAGGACGTAAAGCTAGTACGGTTAAATAAGTAATAATAGCAACACGCCCAATATGGAATAACATAAATGAAAGGCTAGCAAATAAACGACTACGAACATCAAAACGAGCTTCTAGATATTCATAAGCGGAGGTGATTTTTAATTTTCTAAAAAAAGGAATATAGAAATAAAAAACTAAAGGTAAAATTGCAATAGCTAAATACTGTCCAATAATAAAGGTCCAATCAGAAGTATAAGCTTTAGCAGGAATGGACATAAATGTAATCGAGCTTAATGTGGTCGCAAATACAGACACTCCAGCGGCCCACCCAGGAACTCGCCCTCCACCACGGAAATAGTCATCCGCAGTTTTTTGACGTTTAGAAAAATAAACACCCACGAGTAACATAGCTGCCAAATAGCCAAACAGCACTGCATAGTTAATAAAACCAAAATCATGTAATTGCATTTTTTAGTCCTGCCATATGTAGGGTAAAAGGTAAGTTTTACGACAGTTTTTTTATTGCTCTCTAGACCATAGGGCTGCGCCCCATAATCCAGCATCATGATGATAGTGAGCTGATACAATCGGCACTTGTAATGCTAATGGTTGTTGTGCCATAGCAACTTGAACCAATTCGAGATAGCCGTTAGCAAGCCCCACACTGCCACCAAGCACAACACAATCAGCATCTGTTGTAGCTTTAATATTTGTGATCAAATTAGCTATGGTGTTGGCAGAGCGTTTAATAATGGTGGTAGCCTGTAAGTTTCCCTGATGAAAAGCGCTGAAAATTGCCTTAGCATCTTTACCAGCAAGTTCTCCTTCAGCTTGTGAGGCAATCGCACGCCCCGATGCGATGGCTTCAACACAACCATAGCGGCCACATCCACAACGAGGGCCTCGAGGATCAGCTAAGGTATGACCTAAATGGCCTGCAAGACCACGTTTTCCTATTAGTAGCTGCCCTTGCTGAACAATGCCTCCGCCAACGCCGGTTGAGACCGTAATAAACGCCATATCAGATATAGTGTCACGACGATGATAATACTCAGCCCATGTGGCAGCTTGGGCATCATTAAGTAACCAACAAGGTGATCCGGTAAGGGTTGATAGTGTTTCCATTAAAGGAAAATCGTTTAATCCACCTAAATTATCGGGGTTTAATGCGGTTAAAATGCCATTACAAATGATCCCTGTTGATGCAACGGCAACACTATCGGCATGGTTTTTTAATGGTGTAATAATGCTAACTAATGCTTCATAAAGTTGTGTTGGAGATGGACTTGCTGGTGTTGCTATTTGTCGATGTTGTGTCAATTGGTTATCTCGGCTAATTAATGCTGCCGAGATTTTGGTTCCTCCAATATCAATCGCTAATGTATTCATTTATCTAACTCCTGCTGCCACTTTAATGCCTGAGTAAACCACTCACAGACATGTTCAAGACGAGTTAATGCAGAGCCAACGGTGACAGCCCAAGCTCCCGCTTGCATACCCCTTGCCGCCATCATTGGTGTGTTATAACGTCCTTCCGCAATCACTCGACATCCTTGCTCTGCTAATGCGGTCACCAGTTGAAGATCGGGTAATTTTGGTATTTCCCCACCGGTATAACCTGACATCGTTGAGCCAATAAATTCAGTACCGAGTTGATGACAATACATCCCTTCATTAAAAGTGGCACAATCTGCCATCGCTAGTTTTCCTAAACGATGAACATGCTCTAGCAATGCTTTCACGGGAACTGGGCGTAGGCGATCAGTACCATCAAAAGCGATAATATCAGCACCAGCTGCGGCCAATGCTTCAATATCATTTAACCAAGGCGTGATCCTGACAGGGCTATCAGGCAAATCACGTTTTACAATCCCAATAATTGGCACATCAATAAGAGGACGTGTTGCTTTTAAATTATCAATTCCTTCAATACGTACTGCGACGGCACCTGCATTTACTGCTGCTTGAGCCATTGCGGCTACAATGTCAGGTTTATCCATTGGACTATTATCAACAGGTTGGCAAGAAACAATTAACCCACCTTTTTGTTGAATATCTTTAGTCATCTTTTCAATTAGTGCCATGTTGAACTCACTGCTCTCTTTTTTTGAAATGTAACTCCGAATTATATTATTTTACGGAGTTTTATTTCTCAATCAGAAAAACTACGATCTGTGAAGAAGATCAAACAATGACCAAATTGATATAACCTGATGATAAATAAACAGAATAAAAATGGAGGCCAAATAGCCTCCATTGATTTTGTTATATTTCTCTTGAGTGATTAATTTAGTGTGTCGCTGTTTTTGCTTGCTCGACTAAATTAATTAAACGACTTCTCATAGCGTGATTATCTTGAGCGACTTGGCTTTCTGCCCATTTTTGATCGTCAATCTTCACCACTCGTGCAGCACAATATTTAGTTTCTGGGGTTTTTGAAACAGGATCGAGATTATCTTGTGTCAGTTCGTTACATGCACCAATCCACCATTGATAAGTCATATAAATAGCTTGTTTATTAACGGTTTCATTTAAATTACACCGTGACAGCACCTTACCTCGACGAGATGCAACCCAAACAATTTCTTGATCAGCAATACCTGCCGCTTTAGCAATATCAGGGTGAATTTGCACATACCCCGGTTCATCTGCTAATGATGCTAATGCTTTACAGTTACCCGTCATTGAGCGACAAGAGTAGTGCCCTACCTCACGTACCGTTGATAAAATCATTGGATACTCTTCATCAGGCAATTCTGCAGGAGCGCGCCATGCGGTAGCAAAAAGCTGGCCTTTACCTGATGGCGTTGTGAATCGATTATCTGAATATAAATAGGGTGTTCCCGGATGATCGAGTTCAGGACAAGGCCATTGTATATGGGCTAATCCCGCTAATTTTTCGTAAGTCGCACCGAAAAATAGCGGACATAATGCTCTTACCTCATGCCAAATTTCTTCATTATCTGTATAAGACATTGGATAGCCCATAGCCGTGGCTAATAAACTAATGATTTCCCAATCACGTTTAACGTTACCACGTGCTTGTACTGCCTGTTCAAAACGTTGAAAACCTCTATCAGCACAAGTAAAAATACCACCGTGCTCACCCCAACTGGTAGAAGGTAAAATAACATCTGCTTGCTCGGCCGTTTTCGTCATAAAGATATCTTGAACCACAATAAAATCGAGCGCTTGAAAACCTTTTCTAACCAGACCTAAATCTGCCTCAGTTTGAAGTGGATCTTCTCCCATGATGTAATAAGCTTTCACTTTACCTTCAATGGCTAAATGAGGGACTTCAGTAATGCGATAACCCACTTGCGGATCGAGTTTTTCAACCGGAATATGCCAAGCTTGAGCAAATTTTTGACGAATACCTTCATCTGTCACACTTTGATAGCCGGGGAACATATTGGGTAAAACCCCCATATCACAAGCACCTTGTACATTATTTTGCCCGCGAACAGGGGCAACCCCTGCATGTGGTTTACCTAAATTACCCGTCAATAACGCTAAACTCGCTAGCCCTTTCACAACATCTACCGCTTGACCAAATTGTGTTACCCCCATTCCCCACATAATGGTGGCTGTTTTTGCAGCTGCATAAGTGCGCATAGCTTTGCGGATCTCGCTTGCAGAAACCCCAACAATACGTTCTACTGCTTCAGGGCTATAATCCACCAGCTGTTTTTTATATTCTTCAAAACCTTCGGTGTAACGACTCACATATTCTTTGTCATAAAGATCTTCATCAATCAGCGTATAGGCAAATGCATTAACTAACGCCATATTAGTGCCATTCTTTAAGGGAAGATATTGATTAGCAATCTTCGCTGTTTCTATTTTACGGGGATCACAAACAATAATTTTGGCCCCTTTTTGTTTCGCTTTCACCACACGACGCGCCACAATAGGGTGAGAATCGGCACAGTTATAACCAAACACCAACAAACAATCTGAATCTTCAATATCAGCAATGGAATTACTCATTGCCCCATTGCCTAGTGTTTCTTGTAAACCAGCAACAGAAGGGCCATGACAAACACGGGCACAGCAATCAACATTATTGTTACCCAGTACAGCACGAGCAAATTTTTGCATCACAAAATTGGTTTCGTTACCTGTACCCCGAGAGGAGCCGGTGCACATAATAGATTTAGCACCGTATTTCTCTTTAATTGCGAGTAACTTTTTAGCCGTAAACTCAATCGCTTCATCCCAACTGACAATTTCAAAATCAGCCCCTTTTTGTCGGCGGATCATCGGTTGATGAATTCTGGCTGTCAGTAATTTATTGTCATTTAAAAAATCCCATCCATAGAGACCTTTTAAACAAAGCTCGCCTTGATTAGTGACACCATTGGCACCTTCAGCTTTGATTATTCGACCATTTTCGACACAGAGATTGATTTTGCAGCCAGCGCCACAATAAGGACAGACGGAGTTGATTTTGTTCATTTGATATCCTTTCCCCTAACTAGGGAGTAAAAGAGTCATAAAGAACATTCAACTAAGCACAATTTATGCCAAGTAAAAAACCATGTAAAAATAAGTAGATAGTATTTCTGTCACTGGCGACCAAGATTATATCGACATTTTTGTCGACAAGATTTTCTGAGCAAAAGTTATCAAAACGTTATCAAGTTTTTTAAAAAAAGGGCTTTCATTAATTTGTTTTTATGATATAACAAAATAGTTATTTGTTAGCAGTGGCATTCAATAAATCAGTGCAACAAACCAAATTCATTTCAATAAAGAGCAAAAATATGAACATTAACACTAACAATCGACTTCTAGGCCTATATCTACTCCTACTTTATTAGGGTGGCCAAGCTCGTTCATTTTTTGCTAAAGCCACCAGTAAGGTGGTTTTTTTATAACCCTGCTGGTGGAACTGTTTTTAGGGGAGTTTTTATGATGTCTCGTTCCACTACAAGGATTAAGGGTTATCACACCTTTGCAATACACTATTGTTCGGCAACCGTTTCTATCATTAACATAATGAAATCGGAGGCAAAATGAGCCAACAATGGACATCTCGTGTAGGCCATATTTTAGCAGCCGCTGGCTCTGCCATTGGTATTGGTGCAATTTGGAAGTTCTCTTATGTCGCCGCCAATAATGGGGGTGGTGCATTCCTCGTCGTCTTTCTGTTATTTAGCTTTATTATCGGATTAGCTGTTTTATTAGCTGAAAATATTTTAGGTAGTAGCACCCATGCCGAAGCCGTTAATGCCTTCAAAAAGATGATGGGACGTAATTGGGTAATTATCGGTGTCATTGGTGTATTTAGTTCATGGTGTATCTATAGCTTTTATAGTGTTGTCGGGGGGTGGACCATTGGTTACACCATTATGGCAGCTACTGGTGAATTAAATATTACTGATAGTAGTGAATTAACGGGGATCTTCACCCGTTTTATCAGTGACCCTTTATGGCCTATTCTTGCTCACTTGGTGTTTGCCGGATTAACATGTTTTGTCGTATTAGCGGGTGTTCAACGCGGATTAGAAAAAGCCGTCAAGATCATGATGCCATTGCTGTTTATTATCATGATTATTTTGATTATTGTCGGTATTAGCTTACCCGGCTCTTCAGAAGGTTTAAAATTATTCTTATATCCTGATTTTAGTAAATTAACCCCACAAGGAGTGTTAGATGCGTTGGGATTAGCCTTCTTCTCGCTGTCTATCGGTTTGGGTATTCATATTACCTATAGCGCCTATTTAGCGGATAATAAGACTATTGCTAACTCTAGTATGTGGGTTGTGATCCTCTCTTGTTTAGTGTGTGTTTTAGCAGGCTTAATGATTTTCCCTGCGTTAACTGCTGCTGGATTAGAGCCAAATGCTGGCCCAGGCTTAACCTTTATGACCATGCCAGTCTATTTTGCTAACTTGCCTGGTGGCAATATCTTGGCGGTCACTTTCTTTGTTTTATTATTAATGGCAGCATTAACCTCTGCAATTTCATTACTCGAACATATCGTCGCTTATGTACAAATGCGTTTTCAGTGGACTCGCCGTAGAGCTGGCTTAGTGGTCACAGCCTCTATTATGTTAATGGGTATCCCAGTTTCATTATCATTTGGTCCTATGAGTGATGTAACTTTAGGGGGCAAAACACTCTTTGATTTATTGGATTACTTAACCTCCAATATCTTAATGCCACTGTTTGGTATTGCGATGTGTTTAATTTTTGGCTGGTCACGTAGAGCCAATGCGGTTATTCCAGATAATATTACTGGAGCAAAACGCCAATGCTTATTATTAGTTTGGCGTTATATCGGCCCTATCTGTATCGGTATAATATTGGTACATGGTTTGATTGGTTAAAAAACAAAAAGAGAGCTTCTTATTTAAGAAGCTCTCTGACTAATTATCCCCGATGTTTGGATACTTGATAACTTTATTTATTAATAGACTTATTGATAGTTTTGTTTAATTTCTTGGCTAGCCACATGCCCGCGTTTAGCTTCTTTCTCCGCAATTTCCACCGATAAACCGATATAGGCTCTTGGATCAAGCATTGCTTTAATTTCTTCTGGGCTAAATGCCGCAGAGATAACGGGATTTTTTATCAAGTTAGTATAGAAATCTTCGCCATCTGCTGCTGTTTTGATCGCCTCTTCATACAATAAAGAGTGTGCTTTATCTTTGCCTAGTTTTTCTGCCATTTTCATCATAACGTACTCTGTATTATCTAATCCTTTATTTCTCATGACGTTATGTAGCATTCTCTCTTCATGCGGTACTATTGTTCTGGAAAGCTCTTCTGTTCTTAATAGAATTTCTGTTGTCAGCTCTAATGCCTCTTCCAGTAACCCATCAAATAACATATAGGAGCTACTATCCCCTTCATAAGGTCTTACCGCAGAATACATACCCACACTGGGTAAAGAATACAGTTTTTGTGAGTTAGCGATGATCCCTTTAGCCAGTTTAGGGTTAATTTTATGCGGCATAGTGCTACTGCCAACTGTACCTTTGGTAAACCCTTCCGAAACTTCCGCAATTTCCTCAAGTGTCGTACTATAAACTTCTTCACCAATTTTATGGCAGATATTAGCCATCAATGCCAAATTAGCCATATACTCTAATTTATGTGTACTAAGGTTACGAGAAGGCACCTCCATCGCTTCCATACCAACTAATTCAGCCACACGTTTTTGCACCTTCATACCCACTTCTGGCATTGAGTTAAATGCACCCACAGCACCGCCCATCATGATAGTAAAGACGCGTTTTTCACACTCTCTCATGCGCTGATAACAGTCGATAAAATCACTGATCCAGACCGATACTTTATAGCCGTAAGTAATAGGAATAGCATGGCGGCCATGTGTTCTACCGGGCATGACCATATGTTTGGTTTTTTCTGCCAAGTTAGCTAAATTTTCGATGATCTCCCCAAGTAGCAACATAAATTTATGGTGCACTGTCTTCATCATATAAAGCTGTGAACTTTGCTGAATATTCTGCGTGGTAATGCCGTAGTGCACATATTTACCACTCTCTTGGGAACATGCCTTAACTAACACTTTTAAAAAGGGCACGAAACCATGACCGATTTTTTGGTAAATGCGGTTCATTTCTTCAAAATCGATATTCTCAATAACCGCTTTTTCTTTAATTTCATCAGCCGCTGACTGTGGAATAAAACCGTGTTCAGCTTGAGCTTGAGCGAGCATCGCCTCAAACATCAACCAAGTTGAATATTTAGCTTCATTGGATAACAGCGCTTTAATACCGCGATCATCGATTGTTTTACTTTTAGAATCGTATAACGCTCTCATTTTGTATCCTTTGTTATTTCTTCATTGCTTCATCAACAGCATTGCGAACAAACTCAACTTTTGGCCCATAAACAATATGGACATGGTTCGCTGCAGGAATAAAGAATGCTGTACAACCTGATTCCAACATTAACTCTTTATCAATTTGATTTACTTCACCGATATCGACACGGAGTCTAGTAATACAGTTATCAACGTTACGAATATTTTGTTTTCCGCCTAAAGCGCGAATTAAGATCTCCGCAATTTCGCCATAACGCTTCTCTTTAATAAGCGTATTTTTCATATTGCTTGATTCTTCACGACCCGGTGTTTTGATATCAAACTTAATAATGGCCCAGTAGAAAATGAAGTAAGTGACAACCGCCAGACCTAAACCAATAATCACTAAGTAGATCCAGTTGGTATGTTCATAGAGCAGACCAAAGATGGTGAAGTCAAATACCGTACCTCGGATATAGCCAATCGCCACGCCAGCAAAAGAGAGTAAAACCGCACCAATACCAACAATAATGGCGTAAATCAGATATAAAAGTGGCGCAATAAACACAAAGGTAAATTCGAGTGGCTCAGTGACGTTACCTAACATGGCGGTTAATACCATGGTCACCAACATAGATTTAACTTCTGCGCGATTCTCTTTTTTCGACGTTCTATAAATTGCTAAGGCAATTGCTGGGAATAAGAACAGAGTGACCAGCATTTGTTGTTGTGCCATAAAACGCGTTAAGCTTGGCATCATTGACCAATATTCACTACTTGGCCCTTGGTTAAACAACACTTCTGTCATGGCAGGAACAACACCCACATAGGTTTGTCCATCAATAACATAAGAGCCACCTGCTTCGGTAAATCTAAACAACACGTTCCATACATGGTGTAAACCAAATGGAATAAACAGTCGCTCTCCCCCTGCTGTAAAGAATGGTCCGACAGGACTCAGGAAGACCGCGGAAAGTTTTGTTAATCCCATCACCAAGACTTCCCAGATAAAGGGTAGTAATGCCCCTACGCCAATCATTAATCCCACCATAATAATGGCAACGGATTTTTTACCGGAGAAGAAGGCAAAAGCGGTAGGAAGTTCAAGGTTATAGAATTTATCTGTCGCCCAAGCGGCAATTAATCCGGTGATAATCCCCCCTGCGGCACTGATATTCATGGTTTGAATACCTAACACCTTGATCTGCCCCACTTGAGTCATTACGGCAGGATCAGCGAGTTTCCCCGTCAAAACGAGCCAAATATTAATGGTGCTAATCAAGGTTAAATAGCCGACAACGGAGGCAAACACGGCGATCCCCTTGTCTTTATGGCTCATACCATAAGCCACACCCATAGCAAATAGCAGTGGAATATTATCAAACACGACCCCTGCAATAGAGCGGATGCTCACTAATAATGCATTGACTGTTTCATTCCCCAGGAAAGGAAAGCGTGCAATCATATAAGACTGAACTAAAGCGCCACTGATACCCAGTATCATACCGATAGGCGCTAAAACACCGATTGGCAGGAGTAGGGTCCTACCAAAGCGCTGTATGGATTCGCTGAATTTTTTCTTGGCCATATTTTTTCCTTATGACTTCTCGAATATAGAAAAATGACAAAAGTACTCTAGCATTGAGTTATCTATAAAATGAATGGCGGGCTAGTTTTAAATATTATCTTAGGTCATTTATTATGACCTAGGTCTTTTAAATTAAAAAATAATTTAATAAATAATAAATTTTTGAAGATAGAATGTTCTATTATTAATAAATAGCCCATTAAAGAGATATTGAACAAATTGAAAATAAAGGTGTTTTTAAAATAAATTGTTATTTTAGCTTAAAACACATTAAATTTATTAATATAGTAAAGAATAAGGCTGTGAAAAAGTTAATCTTGAAGAGATAATTCTGAGACTAAAAATAATGTTTAAAGTAGGTTTTCTATTTCATTTATTAACAAATCAACCAAAATAAAAAAACCAATTCGTGACTTGGTATCATCTTTTTTCGTATCATGATTATCCGCGAAACAAAATAGCGTATGCGTCGCATAACTGGTTAACTCATTAGTATTAAAGGCTGTCATACTGATAATATTTGCCTCTTTTAACTGCACAATTTTTGCCGTTTCAATGATCTTTTTAGTTCCCCCTGAAAGAGAGATAAAAATAACCGTGTCATCTTCATTCACTAAACGTGTAAACGAATCTGATAAGTTATAATCATTAATAAAAAAGCAATGCAGGCCCAGTGCAAACAATAAGTGTTCAAGATAATAACCGACTGCTTTACTTGTTCCCCTTGCCACAATAAAAATATTACGAGAATGGCGCAGGGTTTTAGCACACTCTTTAATTTGCTCTTCATTGATGAGGGTAAAGCTTTTATTAATATTCTTCTCTAGTTGTTTTTTATAAGATGAGTGATCACTCTTTTCTATTTTATTACGCGAAAGAATATAATTATTAATTTGAAACTTTAGCTCTTTAAAGCCACTAAAACCTAACTTCTGCGATAAATTAATAATTACCGTTTTTGATACAAAGGTTTTAGCGACTAAATCATTAATATTTAAATAGGGGATATCGGCGATATTATCGGTAAGATACTTTAATACTTTCTTTTCACTGACGGTTAAATTGTCATAATTTTTTAAAAAATCCAGCATATCTCACCTAATCAATTAATAATCATGATAAAACAATCAGTTAAGCATATTACACTCTACTGCATAATATGCTTAATCACAAAGGTGATCCATTGCACTATTGAGTTAAAAACAGATGCGCATTATCTCAATTAAGCCTTAATCACTTTGACTGTTGCATCAATATCGACTTCATCATCAGTAAAGGTTAATACTTTGCCGTGATAAGTAATGATATCAATTTTTTTCAAAGTACGCGTTTGATCTGCTGCCGACTCAGATTTAGGCTTAATACTGTTCATTAGCATACCAACCGATAATATTGTATTTTCTTTATCAATATGCGTTTTAACGGGTACTTGTTCGCTATAAACACGATAAGACTTAATTGACGTTAACTTAACGCGCTCTCCGGCAATAAAGATATATTTACTGTCTGGGATCACTTTTACTGCATAGGCTGATAACCCTTTCATATTGGTCGTGGGTTCAAACGTAACTATTGCATCTTTTTTAATAAGATCAGGGTTGGCAACCTTAATCACATGAAAATAGCGATTATCCCCATTTTCATCTTTGATAAATCCAAAACCTTTATCTTCAAACCATTTTGTGATTGTTCCATTCATTGCCATTACCGCCTACATGATCATTATTACTCAATTTTCTCTATGCAGTATAAAGTACAATCTGCATTCAGACTATGCCTTTGCCTATTAGTCTTTAAATTGAGTCACTAAGCATATTGTGGTTTGAGTCGCCAATCGGCTGAAATTTAGCTATGATCAGTGCACTTTTGTGATCAGGATAATTTGATGTCGACGATTATTGATACCTTTATTGCCCCCATTTGCCACGACAAGATTGAGTATCTTTATCAAGATGAACATCTACTGGTAATAAACAAACCATCAGGTTTACTAAGCCTTTCAGGTAAAAACCCGCAAAATATCGATTCTGTTCATTATCGCTTAGTACCATTGTTTCCCGAGTGCACCTTAGTTCATCGTTTAGACTTTGGCACATCGGGGGTGATGGTTATTGCCCTGAATAAAGCGATTAACCGTGCACTTTGTCAACAATTTAGCCAGCGAACCGTCACTAAAGCTTATGACGCCCTATTATGTGGCCATTTGCAACATGATAGTGGTGTTATAGAAGCGCCTATCGCGAAAGATCCACAACACTTTCCACGTATGTCGATTAGCACCACACAAGGCAAAGCTGCGCGCTCTTACTATCAAGTTATCGAACGGTTTTATCAGACTCTTGCTGATGGCACCCGATTACCTTTAACGCGCGTGCGACTCACACCGGAAACAGGCAGAACACATCAATTGCGTATCCATTGCCAATATATAGGACACTCTATTTTAGGGTGTGATTTGTATGGTGGCCTATTATTATCAGGAACAGAGCATACCCCACGGCTAATGTTGCATGCCTGTGAGTTACATTTTATTCACCCTATTAGTGAGCAACCGATGGATATTTATCTACCTTCGCCGTTTTAATATCAAGCCACCCTTAAAATCACCACATTAAATCGTCTGGCACTTTAAAATCAGCATAAGGATCATCTTCATCTTGTTCTGCTTGGCTTAATGTGTTGTTTAATAAGATACAATCTGCATCTCTTTGCATGATTTTATCTGCCACACTCGCAGGAATAATGGCATATTCACTGTTTCCGGCACTATCAATCACTAAACGTGCAATAGCTAAACGACCATTAATTAATTGAGATTGTGTTACTTTATCCACCTCAAGCGTTTTAATCACATTATTATCGGTAAATTTAAAATCAATATCGCCCTTGGCAGGGGTAATTCTATTCATCTCAATAAGTTGTTTAACTTGCGCTTTATACTCTTTTAATAAGGTTGCTTGTTTTTGCTGTTCACTAAGTTGTTTATCACGCTCAAGCTGTAAACGTTTTTTTTCTTCTACAGCCTCTTTCGCTTCTCTGGCCTGAACCCGCGATTTTTTCGCCGTTCTTTGTACTTTAGCCATTTTCTTATTTGTCACTAATCCCGCTTTTAGCATCTGCTCTTGTAAGGTAAGTTTTGCCATTTTTATGCCTAATTTTGCTCAATAATGCCCGAAATTATACCTGTAATTTTTAAGACTGCATCTCGTTACAACAACGCAAATTATCATAATAACACTCATAACCATATCGATGTTATTTGCTGAGTAAGCGTTGTGTTAATCACATTGGTTCCCTTAATGCATTAGGGTATATTGAGAAGTAACCAAAAAACTTTCTCTATCATTTATAACAGGCAAAATAAACCATGGCTGTGATCCCCAAAAACTATGCAAAACTAGAAAGCGGTTACCGCGAAAAGGCGCTAAAACTCTACCCTTGGGTTTGTGGACGTTGTGCTCGTGAATTTGTCTATTCAAATCTGCGTGAATTAACCGTTCATCATATTGATCACGACCACACCAATAATCCCGAAGATGGCAGTAACTGGGAGTTACTGTGTCTGTATTGTCATGATCATGAGCACTCAAAATACACAGAAGCAGAAGAGTACGGCTCTACCGTTGTTGCAGGGGAAGATGCCCAAGATGATGTTGGGCAAGCAACCTATAACCCCTTTGCTGATTTAAAGGCGATGCTGAATAAGAAAAAGTGATCTAATCGTTATCGCGACTGAGAAATAAATCAGATACTGCAGTGTGTTAATCTATTATAGAACGTTAATACACTGCCAATAATTCATATCCCCCGCTACTCTATATATTAGTAAAACTATTATTTTTATCTTATCGATAACTGACTATCGCGCTATCAGAAATGTTGGAATTGTTTAAATTTAATATAGCCAATTAAAAAAAAATATTATTTTTTCAATAGTTTTTATTGTTTCTATATGGAGTTAAATGGATTTCTCTCACTATAAAAACACTTTAAATTGGTCATATCACTTACAAACACGAAATATTAAAGATATTATTTTAAACAAGGCGATTATTTTAAATTAATAATCTAGAGAAATAATAACAATAAAAAGAAAAATGGTGAAATATTTATAAAAAATAGAATTAATACCATTAAATATCAAATAGTTACAAGCTTTTAATTCGTTATAAAAGCACTAGCAAAAAATTTATTTTTTATGTACATAGTGTTTACTGGGCTGCGAGCAATTTGTCTATTTCTTCATCATATTTTATGCTAATAAACACTTTTTATGATTATTTTTTCAGCATGATATAGCGATATTTCAACCAGTTTACGCTAAGTGACTTATCCTAGAGAGATACAAAAAAAACGGGCTGTTTACAGCATATTGATAAGATTTTATTATCCTTTACCGAAGTCTTACCGTGCGCACTGGCTAAGATGACAGACATGACTAACGGATTGTTTTTAAGACAATCATTTAATTTAATTTGTCGTTTTTGATAAAAGGATATTGTTATGCCAACTCCTTGCTATATTTCCATTGAAGGAAAAACTCAGGGCAACATCACTGCAGGCGCGTTTACTGCAGATTCTGTCGGCAACATTTATGTACAAGGTCATGAAGACCAAATGTTGGTGCAAGCATTTTCTCATGTGGTGACAGTACCGACCGATCCGCAATCAGGACAACCTTCCGGCCAACGTGCGCATAAACCATTTCGTTTTACCGTGGCATTAAATAAAGCGGTTCCCCTGCTATATAACGCATTGGCTTCCGGCGAAATGTTGCCAAAAGTTGAGCTAAAATGGTATCGCACCTCGGTAGAAGGTAAACAAGAGCACTTCTTTACCACCACACTGACTGACGCGACTATCGTGAACATCGATTGCCAAATGCCTCATTGCCAAGATCCGGCTAAAGCCGACTTCACGCAACTTATCGAAGTCTCCCTCTCTTACCGCAAAGTTGACTGGGAGCATACTGTTGCCGGGACTTCAGGTGCAGATGACTGGCGTGCACCACTCGAAGCATAAGTCATGGGTTAAACGAGTCCTTAGGGGCTCGTTTACCGTTTTAGTCTCCTACTTCCCGTGAAGGATTATTGGATGTCTATAACAAATTCAAAAAAATATCAAAGGCTGGGTGATAAGGATGGCAACTCACTGAGTGGGGATAAGACATTAACCCATGGCGGTGGCAGAACATACGCGCAAGATCTCGCTTTACAAGAGCAACATAGACAACTTATAGAGAAGATCTTAAGTGGCGACATGCAAAGTGGCTTAGTGTTTACTTGTCAGATTGGTGGATTACCCGAAGAGACTTTCCAAGTCACGCAATTCGATTTACAAGAAGGGATCTCACAACTTTTCACCCTCTCCATCCAAGCCGTCAGTCCACTCTCGGAAATTGATTTTAATGATGTGTTAGGCATGGCTTCCAGTTTGACGGTAAAGCGAGATGGTCACATTCTGCGTACAGTACAAGGTATCTTAGCGGCGGCAGAGCAAGGGAATACCGATGGGGTAAAAACCTGGTATCAATTTGTGATACGTCCTGAAATGTGGGTAATGACCCTCAAACAAGATAGTCGTATTTTTCAAGATACCACCGTTCCTCATATTCTTGAGACATTACTCAATGAGTCTCACATTAAATATGATAAACAGCTTTATCACCCAGAAGAGCATTTGCAGCGCGCCTACACCACTCAAAAACGAGAAACAATGTATGACTTTTGGTGCCGTTTAGCCGCAGAAGAAGGGATTAATTTTTGGTTTGAAGAGGGCCCACAGTTATTTTATAGCGACCGACATTTGGGCATGAGAGCGGGGATATCCTTAACCTATAACCCACAATCGGATACAGATATCACCGATAGCACCGCCACAACGTGGCGCTATGTTGAACAACTCTGTAGCGATATTCGCGTTGATAAAGATTACAATCAACTTAGACCTTCCTACCCCTTAAGCCATCAAGTCACAGGAGAGGTTCATCAACAACATGAAATATTTGAAAGTTATGGACGCTTTGAAGAAGATGCTCAGGGACAACCCTTTAATCAGATACGTTATGAACAATCACAAAATCAGCGTCAAGTAGGCTCTGCGACCACAAACTGCATTGAATTAGCGCCGGGGCGTATTTTTACCTTGTCTAACCACCCCAGTGCACGCATGAACACCACATGGCAGGTGATTAGTATCTCACATCACGGTGTGCAACCTCTTGCCGACAACAGTGGCGGTGAAGGAACGCAATTGAGTAATCAGCTTTCCTTTGTGCCGAGTACTCAAGAGTGGCGCCCGCCTTACCGTTTTAAACCTACCGCCGATGGTGATGAATTAGCCACTGTCGTCGGCCCGCCGGGCGAAGAAATCTATACCAATGAGCAAGGTGCCGTTACGGTCTATTTTCATTGGGATAGGCGTGGTAAACCAGACCATAGCGCATCATGCTGGGTAAGAGTCGCTCAAGGTTGGAATGGGGACGGATTTGGCTTTATGGCTATTCCTCGTGTTGGGCAAGAAGTGATTATCTCTTATTTAAACAATGATATAGATAAACCGATTATCACCGGATGTACCTATAATGGTCGCAATCGTTCCCCCATTGATTTACCTAAACATAAAACCCGTACCACATTTCGCACCAAAACCCATAAAGGTGACGGGTTTAATGAATTGCGCTTTGAGGATAAAAATGGCGATGAGGAAATTTATCTTCATGCGCAACGCGATAATAATATTCATATTAATCATAATAAAACCCAATACGTTGGGCATGATGATAGCCATACTGTCGCCAATAACCGCAAGCATGAAGTGTGTCATGACGAATTTATCCACATAGTCAATGAGCAAACAGTACAGGTTGATGTCAATCAATTTGAACAAATAGGGAAAGACCGTATCACACGCATTGACAATAGTTGGAAAGAAGTTATCCACGCCAGTCACTTTCAGGAAATCGGGGAAAACAAGCAGTGTGATATCCAAAATGATTATACCCTGAAAGCCGCAGGGGGTATCCATACCCATACCAAAATCCACACCTTGCAAGCCAGTGAAACGGTCATTATCAAAGGCAAGGCTGGGTCGATTCAATTGGATGCACAAGGTGTGACTATTACAGGTAAAATTCTGCTCAAAGGCGATGTGTCAATAACGGGGGGCGCCCCAGAAGTGGTTACTCAGTTAGAAGCAGCGGTTAATGAAGGGTTACCATTAGCTGAGGATTGCCGTGCGAAAGCGATGAAAAAAGGAACGGCCTAATGCTCTTGAGTCCAAATCCCCTCTATAAAGCGTATTGGGTTGCTCAATGCCGTTATACTCGCAACGGTGAACAATTCAAGGGGGTGATGACCGTAGCAGGTACAAGTCAACCACAAGCTATTAAGCAGATGCGCCAGTACTTTACGGCTCACCCAGGTGAATATACCTTTGCGGACTATGACACATTAATCCCTTTAATCACCCATATTGAACAAAGTTCAACCTTAGAATTACCGTTAATACGGCAAGTACGTGAGCAACATAATGCAAAGGTTTCAGCCGTATTAGTGGATAAATGCAACCTCACACACCCAAGACCGTCAGAAAAAGGCGACATTCATTACCGTGAGGGGCAACCTACGTTTATTGAATATTCGCATCTCTATGTCGTCATTGACAGTGGGGAATACCACCGCCAAACCGGGCAACATCTTGTACCGAAACTGCATGGCTCACAACTGCCATGGAAATCACTCTATCAAGGAGAAACTCAAGACAGCCTTGAAGATAAAGCCCCTTATTTGGTACACATTGCCGCCAATCAAGCCGGTCAGCGGTTTCTGGCTCATTACTTGAATTTACCACATAAAGCGAGTCTCGGATTATTTATCAATAGCCTCAAACCCTTTACCGATATTCACCGGCAAATGCGAAAACTCACCTATTTATATAATCAAAAACTGGAGAGTTGGAATTTCTTTCGTTTTTATGATGTTAAGCACTTTATCCCATTTATTGAGTCTTTGACTCACGGACAGTTAATTAATGTGGTCAATGGGGTAAATGCGTTCTACGGCTATAGTGCACAATACCCCGATGGGGTTGAAATCACCTTTCACCCAGATTATCTGTATGACGGCAGTAAGCGAGAGCCGTTATTTATTAATACCTATTTATACAATCACTACGCGAATATCACACAGCTGCAAACTGTGGCTAAAGCTAAGGCACTGATTGAACAATTTTCTCAGGTAGAAGGGGATGAGTTAGAGGGTGACGCATTAATGGGCTACTGTATACACGCAGCAAATTGCAGTTTTTTAGACGATATTCATCAATCAAAAGCGTTATTGTACGACTTGCAAGCCCGCTATTTGTGCCGTCATCAACCGAGAACATGGCAGATCGCCAATGAAAAAGCCGCACCTTATAAATACAACCAAGTTTTATTGAGTTACCACCGTTATATCGCCTGTTTAAATACCCAAGGAGAAATGAAATGACTGGAGAAGTGAATGAGAAATATTTAACACCGCAAGAGCGCAAAGCGCGTCAGATGGTGAAGGCGGTAAACGAAGCGAGCCCACGAAACTTACCGGCCGACGCGGTGGTATGCCCATGTGAAAATGAACATCGCCCTGTTTATCCGGTGCGTTATGCTTATTCTAATTTGTTTGGCGATAAAGACGCAAAAGCGGCTGTTCCTCCTTCTATTTCAACGTTACTTTCTGCCTCGTCAATCTCTGACACAAAGGGATTTTCGGCTCGATTGCTGCGCACAGGTTGGATTTATGTCTTTGAAGAAGGGGAATTTCCTACCCGCCCTGATACAAAAGGGCAGTTACTGATTTTTAAGCATACTGTTCAACATTACGACAATGGGTATGTCTATTCGGATGACGATAACTCCACTGAGGCTATAAATGCAAAAGAAAAAGGGGATTCAGAGGAAGGTTTTATCCCTTACTTACGTGACTCACTAACGAAATCGGTACAAGAACAATCTTGTCAATATCCGTATTTACCGATTAAAAAAGACGTCATGAATGCATTGTTTTTATTTAGTGATATCCCTCTGTCTGATTATGTCTTAGATAAAATGGAGACGGATGCATCTTATCGACAAGCCTTTATGCAAAAAATCAATTTAATTGATTTTAATGCAAATCCTCACGCGCTTGAACTGAATGCTGAACATATTGAATATTTGATTGAAGAATATAAAACTGAATCAGAGCAGTTTTCAGCCTTTACTGAATACACAAAATCCATCGGTGATCCGCTGCCAAAAGAGTATTTCTCCCATATTACGGGAATAAATAGCGCCAGTAAAAGTACCGATACCCTGCTAAACCAAGCAACACAAAATTTAGATTACAACGAAAAAAGTTGTCTAGTCGCTCTGTATGATCCTGTTGGTTATCAGAAAGATATTTTATCACTTTATACCTTTGTGACTGTCACATATGCGATGTTTCAATATTATTGGCAGTATCCAAATAAAATCGGTCACTATCTTTCGGCATTAGAAACTCAGTTTAATAATCCCGAGGTTGCTAAAACAGAGCAAGGAAAATCATTAAAAGATAAGTTTACCAAGCATATTGATATTCAGGGCTGGAAAACGTATTGGCCACAAATTGAAGCCGGTAATAAAGAGTTTGAAACATTGCAAGGCAATATCGTTCAACTCTATCGTGATTTTTTAAGCAACCCAACCGTCAAAAATCAGGTAGGTGGCATTAAAAACTATCTTGACCATGCTTTTTTAATAAAAGAGCAATATCAAAAAACGAATTTTTGGCACCGAGCTTTTTTCGATGAATTAAAAGCCTACAGCCAGCTGCATGAACAGTTATTGACCCCTCTAAAAAGTTCACCATCAGGGCGAGTCACGCTTGATTTACTATTGTCAATTGATAACGATGATGGGGATATCTGGAAAGAGTATATCACTAGCTTACTAGACCTATTGAACGAAGATAAGATAAAAGATAAAGCGCTCAGTGAATTTAAAAAGCATATCTTACCGTCATTAAATTCAGCCGTCATGATATGTTGGGATGCATTGGGTTATGCTTATACTCAAGCACATGCCAAGTTAAATAACGCCAAAAATTATGTTCGTCGTATTAGTCAAGCAGGCCTCAATTTTCTTACGCATAAAGTACTCCCTGCTTTTTTAGGGTATTTTGGTATAGCTGTGAGTTTTGACGAGCTTACGACCTTAAGCGCTGAAGAGTTTAGAAAAAGAATGAATTCACTGGAAGGGATTAAGCAGCCACTCAAAAGTTTCTCAAAGAATATGAAGAAGATGTTTGATTGGGATACTCGATTTAAATCAGCGGGTCTAAAACAGATTATCACAACCGCTAAATTTAAATTAATGGAAGGCTACAGTGCTATGTATTTACCTACAGATAAGAAATCCTTAAACGCTCACATGAAATTAGCACTAGATATTTATACACTGCTCACAAGTATCATTGAATTTAGTACAGTTTCACATACGAAAGAGTTTGATAAACAAGACCCATTAAATGCCGCTGCCGTGAATATATTTCGTGTTCAAATGGTGGCACATATTTTAAATACCGCAGAAGCAGTAGTTGAAATACGCCAAGCAGCTCGAGGTTATGCGACATCAGTGACTTTTCCACCGCTTCAGCGGTTATTGACTAAAATTCAGTTGCCTGAAATCCAAACCAAGTTAGGGAAAGTGGGCTTAAAAGGGCTTGGATATACCGTGGCAATTTTAGGGGTCGCATTACCCCTCGCGGAGGCATCAACAGAGTTTTATAACCATGATTACATTACAGGCTCAGCAAAAATTGCGGAAGCGGTAGGGACATTGGCTTTTTCAGTGGGGCTAGCAGCATGGGGTGCCACTGAGGGTGCAGTTGCAACTACCATTGCGGCATTTGCGTGGGAGTTAATAGTTATCGGTGCGATCGTCTATGGCGTCGGTGCAGCAATTTACACGTATTTTAAAACAGATTCGTTTGAAAAGTTATTGAAGCAGTGTTTTTGGGGAAATGGGGATAAGTATTTTGCGGGGGGATATAAAATCGAAAATAACGATAAATTAAATAGGCCCCCATCAAAAGAGCAACAACTAGAAAAATACATCAAATTATTTGATCATTATGAGAAATATTATCAGATAGAACTTCAAGAGTTTGCTAATGTTTTCTTTACCTCACAGTTGCAAGTCAAAGCAATACTAAAACCGGATTTTCAGCCAAGCTATGGTACAGCACACTACTCTATTCAATATCAATTTAAATTGTCCAATTTTCAATATGGTATTTCAGATATTGAATATCAATTGGTAGAAAAGAAAATGCCACATATTTATCCCTCAGAGACTCCGATTAAGTATATATCTAAACAAGGTAACACAGTGGTTAAATATAAAGGTGCTGAATATTTAGCTTCACAACAAGAAAAATTTAATACCGCATTTGAAATGGCTTTACAAAACACCATTGAAATAGCTTTACAAAAGGACACAATGCTAGGTAATGGGCAGCTTACTCTAAATTTTGAGATAGAAGCAGGTATATTTACGGGGGATCCGATAGGAAAATCTATTCCCTCTATTTACTGGTATTACATTGTAGATCGCATTAAAGGCGAAATTGCACCACTACGTTACCGAAACGGCAACCCTGACGAAAAAATATATGGCTGTATTGATGAGGAGGGCACGGAATGACCAGTTTACGCACTGTATCAAAACACCCAGAGCAATTAGAAACCACACCATTAATTGCGGAAAGTCATCACTATGATGACCCTTTGGAGCCTCAAAAACTGGTATTTTTAGAGGCAGTTAATCAACAGCGTTGTGTGATTAACTCACCACAGCGCAATAGCCAACTCACCAATACAATACCTTTTTTTATCGTACTTTTAGTTATGGCCTGTTATACGTTGTTCGGATTTGTTGATAATCATATTGCTACTAAAAATTCCATTGAAATAATGGCCAAACATGTGGAGGAAAAATATGGCCACAAAAAAGAACAAAATATGTTATCAGCAAAATTAATTGAATTGTATAAACCTTATTTTGGAAAAGATAAAATTAGTCTCTGGGAGTATATAAAGGCTTATAATTCAGGTAATTTTGTTATAGATGGCCAATATGAAAAGTACCTCGTCATCGGCTGGCTAATTTTTTTCCCCGGTTTTTTATGGCTATTTGGCTATCTCTCTTTCTTTACGCCTCCTGTGTACCTTATTGCTGATAGGCAAAGAGGAATACTGTATAGCTATGGCATGGGAAAAGTACGTTTAACCCGCTATAAAGAGGCGCAATTTGGTTATGCGGGCAATATGTTGGCAATTAAACTATATGGCATTAATGAAAAAACAGGCCAATTAAAAACGATCCTCTATCGCCCCAATGTATCCCACTACTCCAGTTTCCTAACCAGTACCGACAGTGAAAACCACCGTTTTATTACTTTCCTTAATGCCTATATGCAACAAGGCCGAGATGCCGTTTCGCCTGTTGATTACCAAGCCCGTAAGCCCTTTTTATCTTTTGGTAAAAACCCACTTCCTGCTGATTTTGAGCAACAGGTCGAACAGATTCTGGTAAAGCTTGATCAGGAGAAAGAACACCATGCGTAGTTTGGTAAACGGCAGAAAGATTATTTTAGAAAATGATACAACAAATACCGGCGGTACCGTACTTACCGGCTCTTCTATTGCTAAACAAACCCAAGGGATTGCCTGTGTAGGTGATCCTGTTTATTGCCCTGCGTGTAAAAAAACAGGCACTATTATTGAAGGGGATAATTTAATGAAAATTAAAGGTATCCCTGTCGCCCTCGAAGGACATAAAGTCGCTTGTGGCTGTTCAGATGGCTGTATACTCGTTGCAACAGATTAAGCGATACCCAATATCATGTATCATAAATAAAAAATGATATTCTTTTTTAGAAATTAATTTTGCCATAACACAATTATCAGTAAATTTAAATTCGATGTTGCTATTCATCTAAAAAAAGAAAGTCTTCAACTAAATAGTAGTTTTAATTTTATATACTTTTATTCTCACGTTGAAATTTGACAGGTCAAAATATGAAATATCATTCCTTATTAAAAAATTTATTTTATGCAATATTTTCCATCATGGCGTTAAATTTTAGTGGCGTCACTATGGCAAAAAATACCATGAATGAGATTTATGTTATTAATTTATCCTCAAATAATGCAATTTGTGGTGTGAAAATTAATGAATTATTAGTCTCGGATAATACAATGGCAGCCGAAGGAAGCTATTCTACTGGTCAAAACATATCTAGTATATTAGCCAATGGGAAAAATACCTTAGGTATAATTATGTTTAATGGATCGGTTTTTACTGGTGAAGAAAAACTTACCCCTGATATGTGGTGTGAAGCCGAACTTAAGAAATTATCTGCAAATGGCGATAACACCTTAATATCGGGACTTAGATTAAACGGAAATAATGATGGGAAAATGGTGGTCTCTTATAAATATAAAAATAACAGTGAGCAAATCTATTTTGGAGGCCCCAGTAGAGATAGTGAATTTGATGTTTTAGAAGCAAAAAACCAATTTAATATACAGGGCCTCCCCCAATGGCAATGGGAAAAAGCTACTCCCGTTACTGAAGACGATATTCCTAAAATTCGTGCTTTTTATGCCGAACTACGACAAGCATTTATCGATAAAAATCTAGATAAATTAAAAACTATGGGGAAAATATCCTGGGAAGAAATGGCCTATGCCGATAATGGCTCTCCTGATATCTTTTGGAAATCGCTTAATTTTCAAGAACGATTAGAACAAGGATATAGACCCAATCCAATAAGTTGGGAAAAATATATTCTTAGTACTTACTTAAATCACCGTATTTTTCGTTACGAAGCTGGATTTGAACGCTTATCTCCTATTGAGTTAGTTAGCCCTGAAGGGAAAAATTATTTTTATAACCCTTACCTTTCTATTATTGATGGGAAAGTGACTATTGTCCGATAAGGTGCCTCTTTTATGCCTACCATTATTCTTATAGGTGATTCGGATACAGGCCATGATAATCATGGCCAATACACTTTAAAGTCACACTATTACTCACAATTCCCTATAGAGTAATATTTATCAAAGATAACAATATACTTACGACTTTTTTGACTTATGCGCAGATCTTTAATTTGTTGATTGGGTAATAAATAAAATACATAAGGCTCTGAGTCATCATCACCATCACAATTTTGATGTAACAAAACCCTAAAATAAGTATTGCCTGTATTTTTTAATATTCCTTGGTTAATATTTAAATCATATTTGAAATATGGATCTTTAGGTCTAACAACAAAATAGGTTTCTAAACTTACTGTGGGGTAGAACAGTGGTTGTTTTTTTTGCCCTTCATCATTTCTTATATCAAGTGGCGTTTCACTAATAATAATTTTATAATAACGTTCTTTCTCATCCGCCTCTCCTCGATAGAAAATTTTAAAAAATTCCTGCTCCCCGGGTAATAGAATTTTTTTAAGGGGAGTAAAAAGAATTTCTCCATTCTGAATAGGTGTGCCCTGCTCTTGATAACCCGGCCTATCAATTTGGTAAACACTAAATGTATATAAATTGGTTTTTTTAGTATCATTAATATAGGGCTTAGAAAAGAAGGGTTCCCCCGACTCCATAGAGGAAATATCTGCACTAATATAAAGTGCATATGCATGGTGATAAAAGAAGACTAACAACATCCCGCAAAGTATCTTAAACCAAGATATTAGTTTCATATTAAAATTTCAGTATTCGTTATAATAGAAAGTGACTTAAATAAAAAACCAGTACGTTCTTATCAGTCGCCATAACATAAAAATAATCAACTTTAGTTAATATCAGGCCCAGTCCATATAGCCTTAACTGTTACCGTTCCACTGGCTGAGACTGTTCCTAGCCAATCAATACCATCCAAAGTGAAAAATGAGTTAGCATCATTCATTGGAAAAGATAAATCTAGGTTCGTTCTATAAAAAGAGCCTAAGTCTTCATCAGGTCTGTCCCATGGTGTTTCTGTCCATAACGCATTTTTTAATGAAATTTCATGACTATCACAACTCGCTCTATATTTTGCATCCGTGCCATCACTATTTTTAAATGAGAGATAAGCCGGAAAAGGCACATTAAGTCGGTTATCACTGGAGGAGAATAAACAATAGGATTGCCCTTTTAATGTTGTTTGTGGTCCTTCTACAGATGCAGTAATAGAGTCTGCTTGTCTAGGGCCACTGGTGGTAACAATATAATTAAACTCAATGGGTGGCTCTTCATTACCCACTTTTCCCGTTTTAGATTGATGAGGGTTAAAATCAGCAGGAATAATGCTTATGCCATAATCTCTCGGTTTCAGAATAAGTGTATTTGAGGGGGTGAACTCATAATACCCAGATTGAGGCACTGCTGTATTGGTAAATGAAAAGGTAAAAAAGTCTTGGCTATTTTTAAAGTCGACATTACTAGAGACGAGTCTTTTTAAAAAGGTATTAGATAAAAAGATAGAAACATTTTTATTATTAACTTTAAAATAATAATTAGCGGGGTATGTTGTATTATAATTATACCAGTTATTACTGCCATCATCGGGGCCAATTTTTATTGTATTTGCCGCTGGCGTAAAAGGGATCAGTGTATTATTAATTTTTAAATTAAGCCTAATATTGGTAAATATATCCCCAGTAGTTTCATGATCAATCACCTGACAAATAATACCATTTTGGTTTGATACAATACCCACTCGGCAAAACTGAGAGCCTAAGCCAATCGTGGGATTACCGTTACTATCAATAAATATTTCTTGTAAAGCACCTGTTGAGGTCAGTTTTATATGCCCAGACTTAGTGATATTAAACTCATGTGATGCAAGCATTCTTCCGCCGATACTTTGGCAAGATTCGCCTTTACTGGGATCATAGTCTGTTTTTGTCATACAGGCTCTATAACTATATGTCTCTATAGTGCCTACAGGCAATTGGCGAAAATACAGGTATGCCGAATCACTAAATATCCCCCGAGCATAAGCCGATTCACCGTTAGTATTCGTCTGAACTATTTTATAAGCCCCATCTTTACCTATATATTGCGCAGGCCAATAGCCACTATCATCTGTACAATAACGCCTCATACATCGATTACCCACAAATGGCTTATCTATTTGAGAATTTTCTAGCCAAATATCGACATATTGATTGGCCTGAATGGATGTATTGGTATACCCCATATAACCTAAACTGAGCTGTGAAGATTTTGAATAACGCGTATATTTATTGGCACCCGAAAAACGCGGATCGGTTGTTCTTGGGGTAATAAAATATTCATTATCTACATTATTCTCAATAAAAACGTAACTATTAGTTACCGTAGCGGCTTGACTGGTTGTAGACAGCGATAAATTTAAAAGACAAGGTGCTACGAGTAAAAAAAATATTTTGCTATTCATAATAAAGTTCTCGTTATCTTTTTACGAAACTAGACTGAGGTTGACAAGTTACCTCTCCAACCCACATTGCTCCTTGTGCCCCTTTAAGATCTAAGTCTGCTTCACAGATTGTTTGCTGATCTTCTTGTAGTAACGAGATCACCGGATAACGGACATCTACATCCATTGAAAACTCACCATTTTGATCTGTTTTAGTTCGACCAATATGATTTCGAATTGAAGCATATTTTAAAAGTTCACCATTAGGGGATTTCAGACGTCCGAAAACCGTGACTAATTGCCTCACTTCCGGTTGATAAAAGGCAATATTTCCTGGATACAATGTGACGGATTTATTTCGGCCAGAAATAATGTCAAAGCTGTCTTTCGATTTGCCATCATTCATTAATTGGATGTCATAATCTGAATAAGGAGATAATGGAATAAAGGTATTTTTTCCACTAATCGGGTAATTTTGCCCGTTAACTTTAGCGAGCATACTGCCACTACCTTTAATGTCTGAATTGATAATAATGCCAGATTTACCTTGTTGACCACTGGGTGTGATCATCCCTTCACTATAAGCTATAGAGCCACGAGAAGTTAAATTACCATTGAGTCGTTTATTATCAGGGCGATTAATGGTCACCGTACCAGAGTTATACTTCGTATCATAAGAAGCGTAACCTAGAGTTGAGAAGTCAGATTCACCATTATCTTTATCATGCACTAACTTAGAAACAGAAACCCCCGCATTAGTGATCACGGAGTTTTCAAAATTCTTATTCACATAAATATTGGCTTTTACATTGCCATTGGTTGAAGAGATCCCAGTACTTAACCACGTTGAAAGAGGTAAAGAGAAATCAAGATTAATAAATTTTTCATTAGTGCTATTTTGATTATCATAATGATAACGCTGAACCCCAGCTCTTAATCCTACCGTGCCATAACGTCCCGAAAATAATGTATTTGCATATTCATAATTAATAGAATCACTACCAACTCGCTTATCTTTGGTATTGCTGATAGTAAATGAACCCGTTCTATCCATTATCTTATCGAAATTAATAGTTCCTCCATAAGAGTAACTGTCAGCCTCATATAGCGGTAAATCACCTCTTACGATAGTTTTCTCTTTAGATGCCCATAATGAACCATAGCCTTCTGGGATATTAATAGAAAGCGTACTAATATTACGGTGACTACCATGATTCTCTAACATTCCTTGCCAAGCAATAGAAAGATAGTTATTTACCGCTACACTGATATTCGTCTCCTGTACAATAAATTTATCAAATCCATAGTTAGACATTTGAAAACGAATACCGGATAACAGAGGAAAGTTATAAGCAAAAGAGCTACCGATTAAATAACTTTTTTCGGGAGTTTGGTTATAAGCGCCACCCTCTTTGATATAATGACGTTTATCAAAATCAATATAGCCACCATAAATTTCCCAATTTAATTGGTCAAAATTACCGTTAGCGGTGCCAAAAGACTTATTAATGGTTTGATGTTGTGTTGTCACTACCTTGCCATCAATAACGGTTTCAATCGTTACTTCATAAATACCATAAGGCAACATGCTGGTATCAACTTCAAAATTACCCATCGGGAAATTTTGAATATTTAATAATTTACCTTGGCGATAAATACGAACTTCACCTGGACTATTTAAAAAAGCATAAATCGGAGTTAATGATTGCTGTTTATTCACCACCCTACTTGATGAATTATTCCCGATTGATGCTGCATAAATTTTACTGCTACTCAATACTGTTAAGCTGGCTAAGGACTGTAAATTCCAAGTGCTCATTAACCCGATAGCAAAACGCAATCCATTAAAATCACGTTCATACATTGCTCTATAGAGTTCAATATTGGAATTGGATTTACCTATACTGTAGGCAGATGCATTAATATTAAAATGGTGTTCAGCTTTAGCTAATAACGTGTCTAAATTAAAGTAGCTACTGGATGAATCTTGGGCGTTTTTAACACGACTTTGAAAGACGCCCAAATCATAGTTGGCCACAGCAGAAAATGAATTAACAGATGAATTTCCTAATATGGATTGTCTAGCATGTTCTTTGGGTGCAAAAGCTGACTTATCAACATCTAATGATAAATTAAATGAAGAGACATTTAATTGAAGAACAGCATTAATATCAATAGCTATACTATTATTTTCATTAAAGATAGCATTTTTTTTACTTTCAATTTTATCAACTAATAACTGATTTAGTGTTGCGCCTTGATTATTTTCGATTAATTGAATACTTGATAGTTTTATTTTATCATTATCGATAACAATAATCGCATCTGCAATTTTCTTTTCACTTTGGTTTTGTTTATTTGCATCATTAAGTCGTAAGAAAACGGGCACCGACATACCTTCTTCTAAAGCATTAACAAATGCCGGAGGAATAATATATCCGCCCACTTTAATTCTTTTTATTTCATTAGCATTAATCGTATTCGAAAAAATAATACCTAATATTGATAAAGCGATAATACTCTTACGCATGATTTAGCCCATTCTTTATTTTTTATTTGACAACAATGAACTCTCCTTTGTGCCAAATGCCTACGCTAGATTTTTTATTTGTGAGATCGACAAGTTGCAATTTAACGGCTAAATGTGGCATAAGGTAATAACGCTCGCGACACATCCCCTCCACACCATATTGTTGTTTTTCTGCTAGACAAGGGCCTGAAGCCACAACACGAAATGAACTATTACCGATATTAGAAACTTTATTATCATGATACTGATAATTAAAATTCTCAATTCTGGGTGCAACCACTAAAATTGTACTAATAGTTGCAGATGTTGTTGCTGTCGCTGATTTTGAGCTTTGTGTTATACCATTTTCAGCAATAGGATCATCTTTCCAATTTAATCGATAATAACGCTCTTTATCATCCTTAGGCCCTTGATAAATGATTTTAAATACATCACTTGCATGACCGGGAAGAATCAGATTAGCCGGTGTTGATAGAATTTCATTGGGATCAGTAACCGGAATAACTTTCCCATTTTCAAGTGGTGAGTCTAATTTTTCTATTGTCAAATTGACTAATCTTGCCGTATTTACTGTATTTTCAATTTCTTTGGCAAGAGTACTTTCATCAGAAGATATTATCTCTGTTATATTACCTACATTTACTGCAAAACTATTTTTTAATGGAAACCACAATAATAAAAAAAGGATTAATTTTATCTTATTCATAATAGTCAGTTTCTAAAAATAAATAACGATAAAGATATTACTTCCCTATAGTATCTTTATCGTAATATCAATTAGCCAATAAAGGAGAATTAAGGTTCTGGATTAGGTTTAACGGTAGAAAAGTCACCATCCCAAGTGGCGGTAAATTGCACTTTTACATCACCATCCCAGACACCATCAGCCAGTGATTTAAAATCGGCTGTTGCTCCTGCTGCTTGTGCACTGGCAATTACAAAAGTGAATTCACCACGATCTGTAGCGCGCTCAGAGCCATTGTAAATACCATCAGCAGCTAAATTATCTAAACCTGAGGTTAACCCTTTTGATGTATCAATTAACACGACATCAGTCGTTTTAGAAAGGTCTTCCCCATTCCATTTAACACCAACTGTTAATGTTGAATCATCAGTTGTTCTTGCTAACGTATTAGCAATCAGTTTTGATGATAATTTAAAATCGGTTGCGCCAGATTGGCCTTGAATAGCAATATCAAATGCACCATTTTGTTGGTTAAATGATTTTTGGCCTTCAGCATAATTAAAAGTCAGACTTTTTAATGGAGTGACAACTAACATACTGGTTGTATCTTTAATTGCAGTTGCTTGCCAAGTCGCGGTTGCTTGTGCAACACGAGTATCTGCATTAGCAGCCGTAGCAAAAGAAGCAGCAATAATTGTTGATAGCATCACCGACGCTATTTTTTTATTTAACATATTATTCTCTCTAATTTTGATTTATAAAAAACAATTACATAGTATAAAAAACACCTTTAATTGTGCTTTTTATAAAATATAATTAATAAAATAATTGCAATGATAATTATTTTATGTTATTTATTAATTTTTAATGTAATTAAAAGTTATTTATGAAGTTTTTTGTTTGACAACCTTTCCATAAAATATATTTCTTTTTATTATCGACTTTGTTTATTTCTCTCTCATCGGAAAATTCATTTTCAAGATATTTAAATACATCTACCCATTTTTTATCTAAAATTAATAAAAAATTTGCTAATTGATCAACGGTAATTGCAGTAGCTCCTATTTCATATCGTGAAATTTGTTGTTGGCTAACATTCATTAATCTTGCCAACTGCTTTCCTGTCATATTTTTTTCTTTACGTGCTTTTCTTAAAAAAATACCAACATGACCACTAATCATATTAGATTTCATTAATTACACTCCAATAGAAAATTGTTAACTAAACATTTCATTTAAATCAATCATAAATATATAAAAATAAGAGTAAAAACGTTTATACCGATCGAAGTTAGTTAACTTAATAGCTACAACCTATCAAATATTGGTTATTGATCGATTTAATTTATTAGCTTACGCAAATAATTTGTATTTAAAAGAAAAGATTTTTATTAATTATATGATAATTAAATAAATTAATTCTTTAATTAAAAAATAATTTAAAAAATATATTTTTTATAGAATTGCAGAAAAATAAAGAATAATGCATTATTGATATAGCCTAATTGATATATTTGATCATATACATTTACAATTTGTTACATAATTCATCAAATAGCGATTTAAGTACTAATAATTAGAGTACTATAATACTCTGATAAAAGCGCATTTCTGGTTGAATATCCTGTAATCATATTCATAAAGAACACTTAAGCCCAAAAATAGCACTTAATCAAAGAATTAGTATCAATATATTTGTAAAGTAATCACATGATTTTAAATATCTTTTTTAATTCCATTAATACTAATATAAAGTGTAAAAACACATTTTAATGAAAATAGAGATCAATTTTAATAAGTAATTATATTACTGATTAACTAGATTATTGATTTAGATCAATAATAGTATTCTGTTATTATATTTTCATTAATCTTTAACGGTAATTAAATGCCTAAGAAGTTATTTTAATAAAAATTATATATATAATAATGCAAAAATATTTTTCTTTGCATTAATAATATGGCAAGAAGTTTATCAATATATCGATTATAAAGATGATGTCGATTTACATGAATAATTAGCTGAATGGGAGGCTTTTTATAATTGTCATCGCCCTCACTCAGCGCATGCTGGTAAAACATCGTATGAAGTGTTAAAAAATAAGCTTGGTCTTTAAGACTAAACGTCATCCGAGGTTCTGAGTGACACAGCGTAGAGATTTTTATCTAAGAACATTCTACCCGTAGTGGTAATTTCACTTATTTTTAGAGGATGGTAAATACACTACTTATCTTATTATCTTACTTACCTTTTTTTAGCAAATCTTTCAATGCCGCAATATTTGCCCTTTCCCCTTCGGTTTCTTTTAACCGACGACGTTTTTGAGCATAAATATCAAATATCTCTTTGGCTTTTTCATCAGCGGCTTTCTTACTAATTCCACCTGCGCCTTGTAATACATCACGGTCATTGAAACTTAAAAACTGATCTAGCTTAGTATCCCAATCTTGTAAAAAAACTTGCTTACGGCGCAGCGCTTGGTCTTCAGCAAAATCCAGCCACATATTGACGATACGGTTTAATTCTTTCAGCTCATTTTCGCGTAGATAATTCTTCGCAATCGTGACATCGGTTTTACGCACCTCATCAAATTTATAGCTGGTTAAGCCCATATCCGGCTGACTGGCATCTGCGCGACTAGCTATAAGCTCCGCAGCAGTCATGCCAGTACAAGCAAAATGCAGTTTGTTTTGGATGGTTTGGAAGAAACGAGTTGTTTCTTTATTGGATGGTTCGTAATCCGCTGCCATGGTGAAGATCTCTTTCACCCGTAAATATACCCGCCGCTCACTGGCACGAATATCACGGATGCGTTCGAGCATCTCATCAAAGTAATCCGGTACGACTGACTGACCGATAGGCGGATTTTTCAGCCGTTCATCGTCCATCACAAACCCTTTAATCAGATACTGTTCCAGCGTTTGCGTTGCCCACTGACGAAACTGAGTACCACGGACAGAGCGGACACGGTAGCCAATGGCAAGGATCATTGAGAGATTGAAGTATTTTACATTGTACTGCTTAGCATCATCCGCAGTTGTTCGGTAAAACCGAACAACTGAATCTTCGACTAACTCACCCTCAGTAAAAATATTGCGAATATGCTCACTAATCGTGGACTTAGCTTTACCGTAAAGCTCACAAATCGAGGATTGAGATAACCACAACGTATCAGACTCAAAGCGGCATTCGACACGAGTTTGACCATCTTCACTGCGGAACAAAATAAATTCACCCTGTGGTGCTTCAGGAAGATTATCACTCATTACATGGCCTCCGCTCTATACGTTATGCATAAACTGTGAACAACAATATAGCATATTTAACAAAAAAATAAGGCCACCAGCAAATAGATAGCAAGCACATTATTTTATGAAAAAACAATGTAATACGATCCCCTATACTATCCATCTTTCTGAATAATATTCGTACATTTTTCAGTCATCACCCATAGCGCCTTATTCAATTTACTATCACTATCAATACCATTCACCGAACATGTACGAGTATGCTTACTTTTCACATTTCTGCCTAATAGCACTCCTGTGAGTCAATTCTCTTGCAAACGTTTTAACATTTGTTGAACTAAAAATAGCTTAATAACTGATCATTAAGGGATTGATTGAGTTTTGGGAGGTATAATGAACTTAAGTGGCGGAAGATCACAGGAGTCGAACCTGCCAAGGACCGCTGGCGGCCCCATCTGGATTTGAAGTCCAGCCGCCCCACCGGGGACGATGATCTTCCATATAGGATTATTTGTATGAAATAACATGATGATTATACGCTGAAATAAAATCATTCCCAAGTGCACTAAATCAATAAAACCTCTTTCAAAGAAAATAATCCCGCTTTTGAGTAAAAAAACTGATAATTAACGAGATACTATTGAACTTATGCACTTTCATCCTCATCTTATTACCTATGACGAATAAACTCAGTGATGTATGCCATGTCACTGTAAACCCAGATACAGGATGTTTTTTATGTCAAATCCATTACTTAGCACAACGGGATTACCTACATTTTCCCAGATAGAACCAAAACACGTTGTACCTGCCGTTAAAGAAGTTTTAGCTAATTATCGTGCAACCGTAGAAAAACTTCTCGCTGACAACACCGCTTTTAGTTGGGATAATCTTTGCCAACCGTTAGCCGAAGCGGGTGATAAACTTTCTCGTGTTTGGTCTCCTGTTAGCCATTTAAACTCCGTTAAAAATAGCGCTGAATTACGCGAAGCTTACGAGCAAAGCTTACCTTTACTGTCTGAGTTCAGTACTTGGATGGGTCAGCACGAAGGATTATATCAAGCCTATAAATCTATCAAAGAAAGCGCTGATTTTGCCTTACTGACTCAACCACAAAAAAAAGCCGTTGAGAATGCGTTACGTGACTTTGAATTATCCGGTATCGGTTTACCAAAAGAGAAACAACAGCGTTTTGGTGAAATCAGTGCACGCCTATCAGAACTGAGCGCCAAATTTGGTAATAATGTGTTAGATGCGACCATGGGGTGGTCTAAACTTATTACCGATGAAAGTGAACTTGCCGGCATGCCGCAAAGCGCCATTGATGCAGCCAAAGCAATGGCACAAGCAAAAGAGCAACAAGGTTATCTATTAACGCTCGATATGCCAAGCTATCTACCTGTTATGACCTATGCTGATAATCGTGAGCTTAGAAAAGAGATGAGTATTGCTTATAGCACTCGCGCCTCTGATCAAGGCCCTAATGCAGGTCAATGGAATAATAGTGAAGTGATGGCGGAAATTTTAGCATTACGCCATGAGTTAGCTCAGTTGCTTGGTTTTAAAAATTATGCCGAAAAATCACTTGCCACTAAAATGGCAGAATCACCAGAACAAGTACTTAATTTCTTAACTGATTTAGCCTCTCGAGCTCATCCTCAAGGTGAAAAAGAGCTGGCTGAATTAACGCACTTTGCCAAAACGCATTATGGTGTGGAGAAACTAGAGCCTTGGGATCTGGCTTACTACAGCGAAAAACAAAAACAACATCTATTCTCCATTGATGACGAACAGCTACGCCCTTACTTCCCAGAGCACCGTGCATTAAGTGGCTTATTCGAAGTGGTTCACCGTATCTATGGTTTAACGGCTAAAGAGCGTCATGATATCGACACTTGGCACGATGATGTACGTTTCTTTGAATTATATGATGAAAGCAACACATTGCGCGGTAGCTTCTATCTTGATTTATACGCTCGTGAACATAAACGCGGTGGTGCTTGGATGGATGATTGCATTGGTAGAATGCGTCATGCTGATGGCACACTACAAAATCCTGTCGCCTATCTTACCTGCAACTTCAATAAACCAGTAGGTGATAAACCCGCACTCTTCACCCATAACGAAGTAACCACGCTATTCCATGAGTTTGGTCATGGTTTACACCACATGCTAACGCAAATTGATACCGCTGATGTATCAGGTATTAATGGCGTACCATGGGATGCGGTTGAGTTACCAAGCCAATTTATGGAAAACTGGTGCTGGGAGCCAGAAGCGTTAGCCTTTATTTCTGGCCATTATGAAACTGGCGAGCCATTACCACAGGCTATGCTTGATAATATGCTCAAAGCAAAAAATTATCAGTCTGCGATGTTTGTATTACGCCAACTAGAATTTGGTCTGTTTGATTTCCGCCTACACGCTGAATATGATCCGGCTAAAGGTGCTCGTATCATGGAAATACTAAATAGCGTAAAAGAGAAAGTCTCGGTAGTACCTGCAACACCTTGGGCGCGATTCCCTCATGCCTTTAGCCATATTTTTGCCGGTGGTTATGCAGCAGGTTATTACAGCTATTTATGGGCTGATGTACTGGCAGCTGATGCCTTCTCTCGCTTCTCTGAAGAGGGCATTTTTAATCGCCAAACAGGTCAATCATTCCTTGATAATATTTTAACCCGTGGTGGTTCAGAAGAGCCAATGGAGCTGTTCAAACGCTTCCGTGGTCGTGAGCCGAAACTTGATGCTATGCTCAAAGGCTACGGCATTAAAGGATGATATGTGAATATCTGTTTACTTTGTGAAGAAGGCGCTGATAACAGCGCCTTATCTGCTTTAGCGCAACGTTGGGGATTAATTCACGACGCCACACAAACTATGGCGTTAGTCTTAACGCCCACTCACCTTGAATTGCGTAAACAAGATGAGCCTAAACTTGGTGGGATCTACGTGGATTTTGTCGCGGGTACTATGGCTCATCGTCGTAAATTTGGCGGTGGTCGTGGTGAAGCGGTAGCAAAAGCAGTAGGTATTAAAAAGGATTATCTACCCGATGTGGTTGATGCAACAGCAGGATTAGGCCGTGATGCCTTTGTATTAGCCTCTATTGGTTGTAACGTAAGAATGGTTGAACGTCATCCTGTGGTGGCTGCATTACTTGAAGATGGCTTGAAACGCGCTTATCTCGATGCGGATATTGGTGAGTGGATGCAACAGCGTATGAAGCTCATTTATGCTTCATCTGCACAGGCACTCACGCAAATTAGCCCTACACCTGATGTAGTCTATCTTGATCCTATGTATCCCCATAAAACCAAAAGCGCATTAGTGAAAAAAGAGATGCGGGTATTCCAATCTCTTGTCGGTGCGGATGAAGATGCTGATGCACTATTAGCACCAGCCATGGCACTGGCTAAAAAACGAGTGGTTGTTAAGCGTCCTGATTATGCTGAGCCGTTAAACAATCAACCCGCACATGCAAGTGTCACCACCAAAAATCACCGTTTTGATATTTATCCTTGTATCTAGCCATAGATAACCCATAGAGGGGCGTGTCTCCCCCTCTTTTCCCGTAACTTTTTAATTATAATATCGCTATCTATTGAATAGTATATCCACCATCAATCACCAGATTATGGCCATTGATCATATCCGCTGCACCGCTTGCTAAAAATACAGCTGCGGCAGCAATCTCTTCTGGCTCAGCAAATCGCCTTGCCGGTATTTGCGCTTTCATCTGTTCACCTTTTTCACCTTCCCAAGCCTTTTTACCTAAATCGGTCATCACAATAGTAGGGGATATCGCATTGATTTGTAGGCCTTTGGGTCCCCACTCTAGCGCCATCACCTTTGTCATATTGATAATAGCGGCTTTACTTGCACAATAGGCAATATGTTCTGGTAAAGCGATAATACCTGCTTGAGAGGCGAGGTTAATTATCTTACCTTGCCCGCGTTGTAGCATATGCTGCCCCACTTGCTGACACAGTAAAAAAGTCCCCGTTAAATTAACTGATAAGGTTTTATTCCAATCTTCAAGAGATAACGATTCGGCGGGAGCTAAAGCGACAATACCTGCACAATTAACAAGAATATCAATGCGATCGAACTCTTCAATGACTGAATGTACCGCTTGTTTTACGGACTCTTCACTTGAAACATCACACCAGATCCCCACCGCACTATTTAAACGATGCGCCACTTGCTCAACCTGCTCTGATCTATCCAACAAAGCGACTTTAGCCCCTTTTTCGATAAACATCTGTGCGATAGATAAGCCAATTCCAGCCGCACCACCAGTAATAACAGCCACTTTATTCGAGAGAGTAAAATCAATTTGCGTAGCCATATAACCTCCAGCTTAAAAATAAATAGTCACTCTTTTAAGCATAGCAGATGAAAATTAGGCCTAAGAGGGAAGAGAAAATGATTGAAACGGTCAGAGCGAGCGCTATGCACTCGCACTAACTTAAAAAATTACAGCACGCCTTGCGCTAACATTGCATCAGCAACTTTAACAAAACCTGCAATATTAGCCCCTTGAATATAATTAGTTTGTTTACCTTCACCGCCATAGTTTACACAAGCGTGATGAATATCCAGCATAATATGATGTAAGCGAGCATCAACTTTCTCAGCTTTCCAACTCAAGCGTGCTGCGTTTTGCGCCATTTCTAATCCCGAAGTTGCTACCCCTCCAGCGTTAGCGGCTTTACCCGGTGCAAACAAGACTCCCGCCTCAATAAAAGCATCGGTTGCCGCAATGGTCGTTGGCATATTTGCGCCTTCGGCAACAGCTTTAACACCGTTTTTAATTAACACTTTTGCGGCGTCTAAATCTAATTCATTTTGTGTAGCACAAGGTAGTGCAATATCAACAGCGACAGCCCAAGGCTGTTGCCCTTCAAGATAAGTTAAACCAAACTCTTTGGCGTACTCTTCAATACGACCATAATTATTTTTAATTTCAGTTAAGCGAGCCAGTTTTTCGGTTGTAAATCCAGCTTCATCCACCACGGTTCCGCCAGAATCTGAAGCGGTGACCACTTTCGCACCCAGCTCAAGGCATTTTTCAATGGTGAATTGTGCCACATTGCCAGCACCAGAAACGGCTACACGCATTCCGTCAAGGGACATGCCGTGACGTTTAAGCATTGCGTTAGTAAAATAGACTAAACCGTACCCTGTGGCTTCTGGGCGGATCAAACTGCCACCAAATGATAAACCTTTACCCGTAAAGACACATTCATTGCTATTCGAGAGCTTTTTCATCATTCCGGCCATAAAGCCAACTTCCCTTGCCCCCACACCAATATCTCCCGCGGGGACATCAGTATCAGCCCCTAAATGACGATAGAGCTCAGTCATTAACGCCTGACAAAAACGCATCACCTCTGCGTGGCTTCTCCCCTTGGGATTAAAATCAGATCCCCCTTTAGCGCCTCCCATCGGCAGTGTTGTCAGTGCATTTTTAAAGGTCTGTTCAAAACCTAAAAATTTTAAAATAGAGAGGTTTACCGATGGATGAAAACGCATTCCACCTTTGTAGGGACCAATAGCAGAGTTAAATTGTACTCGCCATGCGCGATTAACTTGAACTTGTCCTTTATCATCTAACCAACAGACGCGAAACTGAATAATACGTTCAGGCTCAACTAAGCGCTCAAGTAATGATTGTTCACGATATTGTGGATTTTTCTCTAAAAAAGGCCACAGAGTGGTAAAAACTTCACGTACCGCCTGATGGTATTCAGGTTGATGAGCGTTATATTTTTCTACCTCTTCTAAAAACGAAGATAATGAGCCAGATCTATTCATTCAGCTATTCCTTTTTATGTAATGTGATGTTGGCATAACCTCATTTATTCGGAATATTTTTGGGATTTATGTGAGGTTGATATTGTTTTGCCTATTGAATATATCATTAAAATGTATTCCTACTTCAAGACATTTTTTTTACAATTAGACAAAAAAAAAAGCTTGACCTCACTAAAGGCTAATAAAATCAGGATTTTTGGACAAAAAAATACCTGCATAAGCAGGCATTTTTTTTGCTTAAATAATCAGTTGATTACTCTTCATCATCTTTCAGAGGAACAATTAACATATCAACATGAACGGTATTAATTAGTTGACGTGCTGATGACATCAATTTGCTCCAGAAATCTTGGTGATGACCACAAACCACTAAGTCCATATCGTATTTTTTAATCGCATCAACAAGAACTTGGCCTAAATCCCCGCTACCACTGAGTGTTTCTTGGATCTCATAACCTGAGTTATCAGAGAGATCTTTTAGTGCATTACGTGTTTCATCAGTGATGCGTTGTTGCATATCACCAAGGTTAACATCAATTAAACCGGTATACAGATCAGAGTAGTTAACATCAACGTGAATTAAGGAAACTTTGGCATTATAGGGTTTTGCCATAGATACAGCTTTCTGCACCAAGACGTTGCTCTCAGGGGATAAATCAACTGCAACTAGAATATGCTTATAAGCCATCGTAAACTCCTTCCATAAGCTGATTAATCGGTCGGAAAGGCTATTACGCCTATATCCTTTACATTAAATATAACGTTTTATGATGAAAGTTAGATGTTGCCTTGATCACAACTTAGTGCAAATACCATCAAAGAAAGCATCTATCGGTAACAACAATATACACCATTTTAAATAAGTGAGGAGTCGTTCTTCGACAATATCCACATATTAATGTGAATAATGCACAAGGCACAATAAAAACACCCTATTAGAGTTATTTTTTAATCATTTTTTTGAAAAAGCGAACAACTTGAACAACTCGCTTTTATTTCTTGCTTAATATCACCTAGACTTAAATAAGAGAAAAATTAACCTTTCCATGTAAATGCAAAAGGTTTTCTCATCTCAGAATCAGCTATTCTAGGGAGGGGATTATGTTTAGTGTCATTGTTATCTTTTGGGCGTTGTGTATTCTTTGCCTGATTAATATGATGCGTTATTTCTCATCAATTCGGGTATTACTCACCATATTGCGCCAATCTGATCCATTACTTTACCAATCTGTCGATGGGAATGGATTTTTCACTATGCATGGTCAATTTTCAAAACAGTTAAGACTTATTCGATATATAAATCAACGCCAATATACTAACCACCATGATCCTGAAGTGATTATGCGTTGTGAACGGATTTATCGACAATTCTACCTAGTAAGTCGCTTTTGTATTCTTGCTGTAGCAAGCTTGATCGCCATGATTATTTGGTAGGTTTTATAGGGATAAAAAAACGGTGACGAGTTAGTCACCGTTTCTCAATACTATTAGGATGCTTATTATTATCAGCTATTCACCAGCAGTGAAAGTGAAATCCAATAAAGCACACCGGATAAAGCAATACTCACTGGTAATGTTAAGATCCAGGCCAGCGCAATATTTTTCACGGTTTTGGTCTGCACCCCACCACCATCAACAATCATCGTACCTGCAACCGCAGATGATAACACTTGTGTTGTTGATACTGGCATACCTGTATAACTTGCTACACCGATAGAAACTGCAGCAGTTACCTGAGCAGAAACACCTTGCGCATAAGTCATACCTTTTTTACCAATCTTCTCACCGATAGTTACCGCAACGCGTTTCCAACCTACCATTGTCCCGATAGAGAGCGCTAAAGCCACAGAGATAATGATCCAAATTGGTGCATATTCCACTGTATTTAGCAGGTCACGACTCAATGTTTTTAAGAACCGTGCATCTTGGGCGCTAGTTTCTGGTAGTTTAGCAACTTCCGTAGCTGTATCAGCAATACACATCAGTAAGCGACGCATTTGAGCACGCTGGTCTGCACTCAGCTCATCATAAGAGCTAATACCAGACAACATTTGTTCTGTTTGATTGAGAACAATTGGCGTTCTTGCGCTATTACAATGAAAATCCGTGTCGTTAGGATCAGCTTGTGCTGATACTACCGGGGTATTTTCAATCGCATGTTGTAGAGCTGGTTGATGCTTCTCATAATACTGTTGTAAGTGTACAACGGCATCATGAGTTTTAGTGATATCGTATCCGCTAGCATTCATATTGACGACAAACCCTGCTGGGGCGACACCAATTAAAACTAACATGATAAGACCAATACCTTTCTGACCATCATTCGCACCATGTGAGAAACTCACCCCTACCGCAGATAAAATCAGCGCGGTACGAGTCCAAAATGGTGGTTTGCGTTTACCATCTTTTTTCTCACGTTCGGCAGGGGTTAGGTGGATACGACGACGTTTTTTCGTGCCACTCCAATAGCGACGTAACAAGAAAATCATCGCGCCAGCAATCACCAAGCCAATAATTGGGGAAAGGATAAGAGAAAGGAAGATACTGATCATTTTAGGTATGTTTAATGCATCAACGATTGACGAGTCTGTCACGATAGCATTTGTTAAACCAATACCAATGATAGCACCTATCAGCGTATGTGAACTGGATGCTGGAATACCGAAATACCATGTACCTAAGTTCCAGATAATGGCAGCTAACAGCAACGAAAAAACCATGGCAAGGCCATGAGCCGAGCTCACATTTAGCAGAAGATCTGTCGGTAATAAGTGAACAATAGCGTAAGCCACGCTCAATCCACCGAGCAAAACTCCAAGGAAGTTAAATACACCCGCCATCACGACCGCAAATTGCGCACGCATAGCACGAGTATAAATAACAGTTGCTACCGCATTTGCGGTATCATGAAAGCCATTAATGGCTTCATAAAATAGCACGAAAATCAGTGCTAAAACCAACATTAAACCTGTATGAAATTCCAGGTCAGTAAACAAATGTAGCATAGACGTTAAGCCAGTTAGTTGGACATGAACGCGGCGCATTATCAGCGACAAATGCGAACGGTGGAAGCGAAATTTAACCTTTTTTTGATTTGATAACCAAGGAAAATGACGGGTTTTTAAGATAATTCCTTATATATCATTTAATTAATAAACATAAAAAAAAAGTAAATTTCTGATAAATTTTTTGCTTGCAAATACGAATTTAGGTGAAAAATACAGATTTCTCCATATAATTTTACAAAATACTCTGATTTTACACGAAGATCACTGATTAAGTAGTCAGAGACAACCAAGAACGAGACATCATTGTGGGATCATTCGATACAGTTATTATAGGTGCAGGGGCCGCTGGACTTTTTTGTGCCTCTTTAGCAGGACAAGCGGGATTATCTGTTTTAGTTTTAGATAATGGCAAAAAAGCCGGCAGAAAAATTTTAATGTCTGGTGGTGGACGTTGCAATTTTACCAATATGTATATCGAGCCATCAGCTTACTTATCCGATAATCCTCATTTTTGTAAGTCAGCACTTGCTCGCTATACACAATGGGATTTTATCGAGTTAGTACAAAAGCACCATATTGCTTACCACGAAAAGACGTTAGGGCAATTATTTTGTGATGATTCTGCCCAGCAAATTGTTGATTTATTACTCGCAGAGTGCCATGAAGGAAAAGTAAGTATTCGCTTACGTAGTGAGGTGACTCAAATAGAGAAAACCGCCGAAGGCTTTACTCTTTTGGTAGGAGGGAAAACAATAACCGCCTCCTCTGTAGTGATTGCCAGCGGAGGACTTTCAATGCCCGGTTTAGGTGCCACCCCTTTTGGCTATAAAATTGCGCAACAATTTGGCCTTAATGTATTGCCCACTCGTGCAGGCTTAGTCCCTTTTACATTACACAAGCCACAACTTGAACAACTCAGCCCGCTCTCTGGTGTGGCGATCCCTGCTATTGTCACCGCTGAAAATGGCACCCAATTTAAAGAGAATATTCTTTTTACTCATCGTGGGCTTTCCGGTCCTGCTATTTTACAAATCTCTAGTTATTGGCATGCGGGAGAGAATGTGAGCATTAACTTACTTCCTGACACGGATTTGGAAGGCTATTTACAAGAAAAACGACAAGCACAGCCAAATCAATTATTAAAAAATACACTTTCTCGCCTACTACCGAAGCGTTTTATAGAGATAATGATTGAAAATAATCAACTGCCTGATACCTCACTGGCTCAACTTAGCAATGAACGTATTACACAAATAACGACGTTGCTACAAGCATGGCTTGTTTTACCTAATGGCACAGAAGGTTATCGCACTGCAGAAGTCACCCTAGGTGGTGTTGATACCCGTAATCTCTCCTCTAAAACGATGGAAGCAACAAAGATAACAGGTCTCTATTTTATTGGTGAAGTGGTTGATGTCACAGGTTGGTTAGGAGGATATAACTTCCAATGGGCATGGAGCTCTGCTTATGCCTGTGCCCAAGCATTGATCTCTCGACACATGACTAAGTAGGCGCGTTATTTTTATAAATAACCACACAAAGTATAGGCTAACTTATTGGTTATAATGATTTTTTTAAAAACAAAATAAAATAACTCGTTAATCAGTGAGTTAACAAAATTGGCATTATTTTTTTCTGTTTTGATTAAAAAAAACACTTTACAAATGATAGTGAGAACTATTATCATTAAATCACTTTCAGATGCACCACCTTCAGGGTCATATGAAAGAACGACATTGCTCACATTGCTTCCAGTGTTTTACTTTAGCCAGCCGGGTGCTGGCTTTTTCTTTTCTAGCGTTTGTTCGATTGTTTTATTTTTTCTTATTCAAATTATTTGGATCCTCAGATTAAATTCCTCCGCTTTTTTACTTAGCTTAATTGCGTAAACTGTGTTCAACAACTTCAGAGAAGGAAACACATTATGATTTATTTACGCAAAGCAAATGAAAGAGGCCACGCTAATCATGGTTGGCTAGATAGCTGGCATACCTTCTCTTTCGCAAGCTATTACGATGCTAACTTTATGGGATTTTCCGCCTTACGCGTCATTAATGAAGATAGAGTGATGCCCGGTGAGGGTTTTGGTACCCATCCTCATAAAGATATGGAAATTTTAACCTATGTGCTTGAAGGTAATATTGAGCATAAAGATAGTATGGGTAATAAAGAAAATGTACCCGCCGGTGAATTTCAAATAATGAGCGCAGGTACAGGTATCACTCATTCCGAGTACAACCCAAATAGTGATAAAGGCCTGCATTTTTATCAAATTTGGATCATGCCTGATACCACCGGTATTACACCACGTTACGATCAACGTCGTTTTAATACCACAGAGAGTAAACAGCTTATTTTGTCACCAGATGCACGTGATGGCTCGTTAAAAGTGTTCCAAGATATGACGCTGTGGCGTTGGAACCTAAAAAAAGGAGAAGAGGCACAATATCAGCCAGAAGCAGGAAGAAATATTTGGTTGCAAGTCGTTAAAGGAAAGATAGCAATTAATGACATTATTGCGACCACCAGTGATGGCATCGCCATCGCGAATGAAGATATTATCTATTTCGTTGGTGATGAAGACAGTGAAGTCTTGCTGTTTGACTTACCTCCTGTAACAGCATAGTTGGGCTACCAACCTAAAGCCACTTTTTCTCAAACAATTTATTTCACTTTGTTTTCTTGTTAACTCCCTGAGATGTCTTTCATCTCAGGGAATTTTTTATCAATAAAACCAATAACTAGCGTTTAGGGCCCACTTTTGTTAACGCTTGCCCTACTGGCGTATCAGTATATTTATCAAAGTTTTTCACAAAGCGATCAGCAAGATCGTCCGCTTTAACATCCCATTGTGCTTTATCCGCATAGGTGTCTCGAGGATCTAAAATTTCGCTATTAACGCCAGGAAGCGCTGTTGGGATCGCCAAATTAAATACAGGCAGAGTTTGAGTCTCCGCTTTATCAATATCACCATTTAAAATGGCATCAATTATCGCTCGAGTATCTTTAATTGAAATACGTTTGCCCGTACCATTCCAGCCCGTATTCACTAAGTAAGCTTGTGCTCCACAAGCCTGCATACGTTTTACTAACACTTGAGCATATTGTGTTGGATGGAGTGATAAAAATGCTGCCCCAAAACACGCAGAGAACGTCGGTGTTGGCTCTGTCACACCACGCTCTGTGCCAGCAAGTTTCGCAGTAAAGCCTGATAAGAAGTGATATTGTGTTTGCTCGGGTGTTAAACGAGCAACCGGAGGTAGCACCCCGAAGGCATCGGCGGTTAAGAAAATGACTTTTTTAGCATGACCCGCTTTCGATACCGGTTTGACAATATTATCAATATGATAGATTGGATAAGATACACGGGTATTTTCTGTTTTTGAGCCGTCATCAAAATCAACACTACCATCTGCTAATACCACGACATTTTCTAATAAGGCATCACGTTTAATGGCACCGTAAATATCTGGCTCAGCTTCTTTTGATAGATGGATAGTTTTAGCGTAACAACCTCCTTCAAAGTTGAATACACCATCATCATCCCAGCCATGTTCATCATCACCAATCAGTTTACGCTTAGGATCTGTTGATAATGTCGTTTTACCTGTCCCTGACAAACCAAAGAAAATGGCTACATCACCACTTTCGCCAACGTTTGCCGAACAGTGCATAGAAGCAATACCCTTTAATGGCAGGAAGTAGTTCATCATAGAGAACATACCTTTTTTCATCTCTCCGCCATACCAAGTACCACCAATTAACTGAATGCGTTCAGTTAAGTTGAAAGCAACGAAATTTTCAGAGTTTAATCCCTGCGCTTTCCAATTTGGATTGGTACATTTAGCACCGTTCATCACAATAAAGTCAGGTGTAAAATTTTCTAACTCTTCTTGCGTAGGACGAATAAACATATTCTTAACAAAATGCGCCTGCCAAGCCACTTCGGTGATAAAACGCACTTTTAATCGCGTATCTGCATTAGCACCACAAAAGGCATCAACGACAAACAAACGTTTGCCTGATAGCTGCTCAGTAACTAATGATTTTAAATCAGCCCATACTTGCGGTGAGAGTGGTTTATTATCATTTTTACCTTTGCCCTGATCAGCCCACCACACAGTATCACGAGTAACATCATCACGAACAATGTATTTATCTTTCGGAGAACGTCCAGTAAAAATCCCCGTATCAACAGCAATAGCGCCTAACGAGGTTAATGTGCCTTTCTCATAACCTGTTAATCCTGGCTTAGTTTCTTCTTCAAATAATAAGTCATAGCTAGGGTTATAAATGACTTCACTAATGTCATGAATACCGTACTGCTCGAGATCCTTAGGGGTAAGACCTTTAACGTTCATAGTTTTGCTCCTGATAAATAGGCTTTTCTATGAGCATTATTAAGGTGTTACAACTAATTAACAGCGATTGTTATCAATATTTTGAAAATTTATATTTTTTTTATGTTAATAACGAGAACTAATGCACAAATCTACAGAAAAATTGTTGAATAAAAAAGGACGCAAAATAGCGTCCTTTAGGGTGATTTACGTTGCTAAATCGAATCAGTGCAAATTAGAGCTAGATAATTTATTGATATTATTAATATCTTCTTCAGTGAAGATATAATGAGCACCGCAATATTCACACTCCATATCAATTTTACCTTGTTCTTGTAACAGATGAGCTACATCTTCTTTAGATAATGTTACTAATGTATCTTCACAACGTTTACGAGAGCACGTGCAATGGAATGCTATCGGTTGTGGATCATATAATGTCACATCTTCTTCATGATATAAGCGATGTAAAATCTCTTTAGTATCAAGTGTAAACAGCTCTTGAGCTTTAATGGTGTGCGTAAGTTGTGTTAATAGCTCAAAGTGTTCTGCTGTCTCATCAGCACTATGTTCTGCACTCGCAGGTAAGGCTTGTAATAACATACCTGCACCCGCCGCTTTTCCATCTTGCAGACCTGTGCGGATAAAGACACGGGTAGGTAACTGCTCTGATTGATTAAAGTAGTTATCAATACAAGCTTCTATCGTTTCACCATCCAACGCTACAATACCTTGGTAACGCTCACCTTTTTTAGGTGTGATGGTAATAACCATAAAGCCATTGCCCATCATCTCTTTTAAGCTGCTACCGGCTTTAACATCATCACTAAAACGTGCAACACCGCGCATCTGTTGTTCATTATTGCCGTTAATAACCACTAATCGTACTGGGCCATCACCTTGTAATTGAACGGTAATATCACCATCAAATTTCAGCGTAGCTGTTAACAAACTTGTCGCGACCAATAAATCACCTAACAGGTGTTGAACTGGCTCAGGATAATGATGATTTTCAAGTATTGATTGATAGGTTTCCGTTACGGTAACTAATTCACCACGTACCGCGCTTTTTTCAAATAAAAAGCGTGATAAAGCGTCTTTTTTAGACATAATCTTCTCTCATTGCTGGGGAGCGGTTTAATCCGATCCTGGTAAATTTGTCTGTTTCAAGCGAAGTAAGGTGCGTCTTTCCTTTTTATCAGGTCGACGTTCGGGATGAGGCATCGTTAACGCATTCATTTTTCTTGCTAGAGCGATTTTTTCTCTCTTGGCAATACTCTCTGGTGTTTCACAATAGAGCAATTGTGCTTGGGCCGCCCCTAGGCGCTGTGCACTCACCATTAAGACTGTAACTGTCCGTTCATCATTACCTTGTCGTAAGCGTATTTCAGCCCCAACTTCAACATTTTTACTTGGCTTGCCTCGCACACCATTGTAATGGACTTTACCCCCTTCAATCATAGTGCGAGCAATGGCACGCGTTTTATAAAAACGTGCAGCCCAAAGCCATTTATCTAAACGGACAGCGCTTTCTTGCGATGGTTGACTCATCCCTTTCTCTCCTTAACTTCAACTTCTTCATGAAGGCGATAGAGTAAACACATTGCCTTCCACAACAAGGAACTTACTGAGGAGGGCGATAAAAACAGTGCTCGTAATATTGACTGATTTTATGCATGCGTTGATTATTTTGTCGCCGGCGCCGGATGATAAAAAATAAATTCAGGATCAAAAATCCAATAGCGAAGAATAATAATAACGTATTACCGATATAATATAACAGGGTCATTGAGTCAGGCATGCTATGCAAAAAGATTTGTAACGTGCCATTCGCATCAATTACCATCCCCGTTATTACACCTCCAGTATTAAAAGGTGTGTGTAACAAAATATCAGATAATCGCTGTAATTCTCGCCATTGCTCTAATGGTGTAGGTTCAAATACAGAATTGGTATTTGAAGCATAATCAACGAGCTGTTTTCTTTCATCACTGATTAAAAGCACACCACCCGGTGGTGGACTATTTAACAGTATTGCGGCCTTATCTATTTCTCGGTAGATAAAAGATGATGTGGTGGTGTCAACGAGCTTTTCCAAGGCCTCAGCACTAACAGCACGTAATAAAACATTGGTTCCTGTTAATTTGCCACTTTCTGCACGTTGAACTAATGATGGCCAATCATTGACATTACTTAGGTTTACCAAGGCCATTTTAAGCCGAATACATTCATTTTCTCTCGGGCATAAATCTTGTGTTTTCAAGATAATGCCATCAAAATTATCCAAAAGATTCATGCCAGATTTAGTAATAGCTTGACCTAAGCTTGGGTTTACACGGTTGTTAGAAACGGGGTGTAGCTGCTCTTCAACCAAATATAATAATGCTGCCGCTTTTTCAATCGTACTAGATTCAGGCATTGGCATTGGGTTGCTGTTGTTCCAATAAATCCCCGAACAATCAAAAGGTGCAAATATTGTTTTATTATTCTTACTGGAAAGGTTTGGAGGCATATAACACATTCCGACACCTTTGGCCTGAATAATATCCCCTACATGCAGCTTGGCCGTTTCTAACTCCGTAAAGTTAGTCACTAAATGAGGTTCACTCTCTTTTATCCATGAAAAAGTTAACTTCATTGATAATGATAACGGTTGATAGAGATACAGCATACCTATAATAAATAGGCTACAAACAACAAAGATAATATTTTTAATGTAACGCTTATACGGATAGTTTTTTTCTTCATCATGCAATGATAAATAAGGCCCTTGCTTGATAACATGATGATTAGGATACATTTCTAAATAGGTCACCTTATCAATATCATTTTGAATATAAGGTTCCCAATGTGGAGGATAAACTAAATCAATTCCCCCCAACGAAATATTTTTTACCTGCCCATGATCAAAATTACCAAACAGTCCCCAGCGTTTTAAACGCCCTTTAAAACATTGTACTTCTTGTTTTCGTGATTTGATGATGGGTCGATAAATAAGAAACAAGCCTAAAACAAGAAAAGTCCCTCCTGCAGCCATTATCCAAGGGAGAAAGACTTGTGGCATCATTAATGCCGTTAACCATAAGATTAACCCTAAGCAAATTAACGAGCCATTCCAAAAACCTGAAGAATGATGTAACCGATACTCTTCGTTGGTTTCTTGGCGAATATGTAATAAATGCGCCGCATCACCTTCATTTTTCTGGATAGTGGAAGTGCCATTTGACAGTATGGGTTCAGAAAGTTGTTTTAAACTTAACGCAGAAAAATGTGATTTTTCATCTTTAAGAAAATGGCCATTCACACCAATGACAATGGGGATAGAAGGAGTACAAACGACATCGAGGACATTTTCTTGTTGCAGATAAGGCACCAGTAATGGAGGAATATGGATCTCTACCGCATCAATGTAATAGCGCCAATGATTGAGCCCCTCTGATGATCCCGCAAACCGGTTAACAATATTACGCAGTGTCGTAACGACTTCACCTTTAGTGGGTATTTCAGGAAAGTTTTGTAACGAATACCCAGAAGAAAACTTAGAGGTGCCAAAATAGGACAAATAGTCACTAATTACCCCATAATCATCTTGTGTTAGTTTACGGTAAGTCGGTTTGGCGAGGGATGGAAGATGATATGAGCCATCAAGCCGCCTTCTTTTAAAGAATAGAAAGGCGGCCATTATAAATAGGCTAATCATGAAGATAGCCAATATAATGACTGATAATCTCATTTTTTCCCCATACTCATGCTGGTGTTGCTTAGTAACAATAACAAATTTGAAATGCCACCTAACATAAGGCAATTCCTATTCTTTAGTTCTATTTTTTTATTAAAATACAATGAATTATATTTGTGTTGTTGCGTTATAATTTATATATATTATCAATTTTATATCCGCCAACCATGCCATTTTCAGATAAAATAGCGCATCAATAAATAATAATACTCCCAAAAAATCAATCAATAACTGGGTTTAGTAGCGGAGTGTACTCAATTTTCACTAAAAAGCTAAATCTAATTGTTGGATTTATTTTATCATTAATGTGTTAAATTCAGGTTAATCTCTATTCCTATCAGGGGCTGTTATGAAAGAACTAAAAAAACCGAATATACTCAATATTGATAACATTGCCCGTTCTCGGTTATTTCAGATCCAATCCGTTAATCTGGAATTTAGCAACGGCGAAAAACGTATTTATGAACGAATGAAACCCGCTAACCGGGAAGCGGTAATGATAGTCCCTATCATCAATGATGACCTGATCCTTATTCGTGAATATGCTGTTGGCATCGAAAATTATGACTTTGGCTTTCCCAAAGGGGCTATTGATGCGGGTGAAACCCCATTACAAGCGGCCAATCGTGAATTAAAAGAAGAAATTGGCTACGGTGCCGGCTCTTTAACCGAGATAGCTAAACTGTCTATGGCGCCCTCCTATTTTTCCAGCAAAATGAACATTGTTATTGCTCAAGATCTCTATCCTGAACAATTAGAAGGCGATGAGCCTGAGCCGTTAGTTCAAATACGTTGGCCTATCGCCAAGATGATGGACTTATTAGATCATCCCGACTTTACCGAAGCTCGTAATGTCAGTGCACTCTTTTTAGCACAACGTTATTTGCAACAAGTTTGTCCAAAATAATAATTGGCTCGCGATATCCAGATAAAATTAAGGCCACCAAATAGGGAGGCCTTGATATCTATCATCTCTTTTTATTAGAAAATAGCGCGTTACCACGCTTTCACCGCATCACCTTTATAAACTTCTTGCGCTTTTTGCAAAATTTCATCACTTTGGAAAACCGCGACGAGTTTTTTTAATCGTTCGTTATCTTTGTCTATGGCTCTGGCAACAATCAAATTAACATAAGGAGAATCGGTATTTTCCATAAATAAACCATCTCGTTTGGCTAATAATCCCACTTGTGAAGAGAAGTTATTATTGATGATGGAAAGGTAAATATTAGGATCACTTAACGTACGAGTTAGTTGTGGTGTATCAATTTCTGCAAATTTAAGTTTCTTAGGGTTTTCAATAATATCAAGTGTCGTTGGTAAATACCCCACCCCATCTTTTAATTTAATCAATCCTTGAGCCTGCAGTAATAATAAACTACGACCTAGGGTGGTTGCTTCATTAGAAATGGCGACGGTAGCACCATCAGGAAGCGCCTCTATGGTTTTGATTTTATTTGAATAAGCTGCAATAGGAAAAATAAACGTTTTACCTATGATTTCAAATTGATAACCACGCTCTTTGCTTTGAGCTTCGTAGTAGGGTACGGTTTGGAACGCATTCACATCAACATCATTATTACGCAAAGCTTCATTAGGTAACACGTAGTCATTAAAGGTGATCACCTTGATATCTAATCCCTGCTTTTCTTTTGCCAGCTTAACAACTTCATCCCAAATTTGCTGATCTGGCCCTGTATTTATTGCCACTTTTAACGGTTTATCACCTTCATCTGGTGAGCAAGCGGTTAAAACCAATGAAGTACAGGCCAAAAGCACCACTAATAATAATTTTCTCATCTTCTCTCCAATAATCGACCATATCACTCTTTTTATTTATAACTTATTGTTATTATTAAGTTTAATGTTTTTATTATGCTATCAAGGGGAATACTTATACTATATGCCAATATGTATTTAGACATCTAGACGTTTAGATAGTTATTTATAACGGGAAAGAGTGGAGAGATCAAAATAGATTTACACACAAAACATGAAATATTTTCATGTTGGAAGATGAGATGTATCTATATCTATTTATTAGATAACAAAAAGCGGGAAAAACAATCTGTTATCCCGCTTTAGTTATTCGTTAGATCGCTATTTAATCTAACTTTTTGTTTATTATATTAATCAAAATAGCTCGTTAGATTCGCCATTATCCTCAAAGATCCGTGTACCCACTTCACTTTTTGCTTTTTCTGTTGGCTGAGTGCCTTCAATAAAATACTCTTTCATTGATGGTCCATCTCCCGCCAACTTACCGGTATTGCGATCGATTTGAACAGCAACAACGCCTTTTGGCATCGGCATCATTTGTACCGGAACACCTTCTAAAGCAACTTTCATAAAGTCATTCCAAATAGGTTGTGCCGTTTTGGCACCCGCTTCACCACCCGTTGCGGCAGTTCGCCCTAAATTGCGACTACTATCATCAAAACCAATCCATGCAGTCGCCACAATATTAGCACCATATCCAGAGAACCAAGCATCTTTAGAGCTATTGGTCGTTCCTGTCTTACCACCGATATCTTGACGTTTTAAATCTCGCAATGCACGCCATCCTGTACCAGACCATCCCGGCTCACCAACGAGATTGGTTCTTAACGCATCATGCATTAGAAACGCCAGTGGCGTACTTATCACATGAGGAGCATATGGGCTTTCTTTGACTGTTTCAGCAAGAGGTGCTTGCTCTAACTCAATATCAGGCGCCGTTTCTACCGGTTGCGCTTGCTGAGATTGTGCGACGTTTTCCATATAATCATCAGATAATGCAATAGAGCGCGTAGTATCACCATAAATCACGGGGATATCGGTACATTCAGGACAAGCGACTTTCGGCTCAGCAGTAAAGATCACTTCACCATCAGCATTTTCAATACGCTGAATAAAATATGGCTCAATGAGATACCCACCATTTGCCATTACCGCAAAACCTCGAGCCATTTGCATTGGTGTAAATGAAGGTGAGCCTAAAGCTAATGACTCTGTTCTATCTATATTTTGATTAGGAAAACCAAAACGCAATAGATAATCTGCAGCGTAATCAACCCCCATCGCCCGCATAGCGCGCACCATAACTACGTTTTTAGATTGACCTAAACCTTGACGTAAACGAATAGGCCCTGCGTAAGTAGGTGGTGAGTTTTTAGGGCGCCAATCAGTTCCAGCTCCTGCATCCCAACGACTAATAGGTAAGTCATTTAGTAATGTCGATAATGTTAACCCTTTATCTAATGCCGCCGCATATAAGAAAGGTTTGATATTTGAACCAACTTGACGTAACGATTGAGATACGCGGTTAAACTTACTCAATTCAAAATCAAAACCTCCCACCAGCGCAATAATACCGCCATTAAGTGGATCTAATGCGACAAAAGCTGCATTAACCTCAGGAAGCTGTGCTAATAACCAATCATTTTCACTATTTTGTCGTACCCAAATTTGCTCACCAGCATGTACAACAGCATCAACTTTGCTCGGCGTGGCCCCTTGAGCCGTATCAGAAATAAATTTACGCGCCCAACGAACCGCTTTTAAATCGAGTGTTATTTTATCGCCATTTTTTAATACCACCTGAGCTTCTTTAGCATCAGCGGATAACACCACTGCGGGGATTAATGGGCCATAAGTCTGTATACCCTTTAGCTTATCGTTAATGGCTTTATCATCCCAAGGAGTTTGCCCTGCATGCCACAGCACCTCTTGAGCACCGCGATAGCCATGGCGCATATCATAATCAATAACATTATTACGTAGCGCTTGTTCAGCGGCTAATTGATCTTTGCGGATAACTGTAGTGTAAATTTTATAACCATCCGTATAGGCATTTTCGCCATAGCGCTGATACATCTCCATTCTGACCATTTCAGTCAAATAAGGCGCTGAAAAATCAATTTGTGGGGCGTGATATTTAGCCACAATAGGCTCAGCTTTAGCACTGTCATACTCTTCACGGGTAATATAGTTCTCTTCCAACATGCGTTGTAACACTAAATTACGGCGTTTTAAGGCACGATCATACGAATAAAGTGGGTTTAGTGTCGAAGGGGCTTTAGGTAAACCTGCAATAACAGCCATCTCACTTAAGCTAAGATCATGCACACTTTTACCAAAGTAAACATATGCAGCAGCACCCACACCATAAGCGCGATTTCCTAGATAAATTTTATTGAGATAAAGTGCCAAGATCTCATCTTTAGTAAGCTCTTTCTCAATACGGATAGCCAAAAAGGCTTCTTTGATTTTACGCATTAATTTCTTCTCAGGTGTTAAGAAGAAATTACGCGCTAATTGTTGCGTGATGGTACTGGCACCTTGCGATGCTTGCCCCGATGTTAACGCAACAACAACAGCACGAGAGATGCCAATAGGGTCAATACCATGATGTTCACGAAAACGCGTATCTTCAGTGGCAATAAAGGCATTAATTAATTGCGGAGGCATCTCCTGCAAGGTAAGAGGCAAACGACGTTTTTCGCCATATTGCGCCATTAACTCTCCGTCTGCGCTAAAGACCTGCATAGGAGTTTGTAAACGAACATCTTTTAATGTCGCGACATCGGGTAGTTGAGGCTCGACATATTTATACATGCCATATATCGAGGCTGCTCCCAAAATTATGCAAGCAAAAACGAAGATGAAAAAATATTTTAAGAACTTCACCTTAAATTTCCCATGTAATGTGAATTGGGCAGTTTATAAACAAACAGTGCGTAGTATAAAGGTAACGCCTCTTGGAAAATAGGCTATTACACATTCAATAGATATGGATATCATTTATGAAAACAGATAATTATCAGATTGGTATTGAAATTAATATCAATCATATCAATGCCGTTTTAGTATTTCAGCAGAATAAGCAATGGAAGATCAATGCATTTTGGCAATTCCCTTTACCTCTTAATGATAATATAGATGATATAAATTTAAGAACTATCTTAAAACGATGGCAACAATCTCTACCGCCAATCAACCGTGTTGCACTGGCATTACCCGATACATTGGCAAGTTATCATACCATTGCTTTATCTAACCTGATTTCCCTGACACCAGCAGCCTATTATCGATTAGCACAACTCCGAGCCACATCTCATCAACAAGTCACCAAACAAGCGGTACAATTCGATTATCGGCAACATAACCAACATCTCGCCATCCATTTACATAACAAGACACTGATAGAGACTTATATTGCCTTATTCGCCAAAATAAACTTAACCATCACTGCGATTGATATTCCAGCTTGTGCGTTGCGTTATGTTGCCACACATCTCAACATATCGCCTCACAGCATATTAATTTTTTGTCAAAATAATCAAATGCTTTGGGTTTGTGCAGATAAAGAGATGCCCCATTACGGTACTCTTTCTTATCAAGACCACCAAGAGCAAGAAAAACAATTACAGCAATTACTCATCAAGCATCATTGGCCACAGGAGCAATGTTATTTCTCAGGTGACAATGCAGAATACTTTCGCCAACAAATGCCTATTTGGCCAACCCAAAAAGAGCGGCTATTTATGTCTATACCGCCCAAAAAGACGCTACCTCTAATTGCCATTGGTTTAGCTTTGCGTCCTTGGGAGACAGCATGTATCAAATAAATTTTCTTCCTTGGCGTCAAGCCTTATATCGACATCAAGCACAACGGTGGCTTTATTGGAGCATGATACTCGTTGTTATTACATTCAGTGCTTGCGGTTACTACGCTTATTATTTAGTACAACAAGTAAAAACACTCTCACTTTTACAATCACAATATCAAAAACGTGAGTACTCACTACAAAAACAATATCACAATGACCAACATGAACAGAAAGTCACCCGCTTATATCAACAGCGTTATTGGCATTATTATCAACATTGGCTTCACTATTTAAATTACCTCGCTTTCTTTCAAGCACTAGAAACACTGCTCCCTACGGAAGGTTATATCGCGCAGTTTTCTGAAAATGATGCAACATTTTCGCTTCAGGTGCGGCTCCCTTGTGAGCAGGCACTTACTTTTATATCTAAAGTTAACCAACACCCCAACCTGACATCATTAACACTCTCCTCTTTTCAACAGAGCAAACAAGATCCCCGTTACAGCAAAATAAGGTTTTCTGGTAAGTGGCAGAGTTGGCAATATCAAGTATCTCAACATAGGCATAGCGAACAGGATGTCGATAACAATGAAAATAAAGACTAATTGGGTAATTTATTTCGCCCTTTTACCTTTTTGGAAAAAGGCACTCTTAAGTTTAGCCCCTTCTATAATAGTGAGTTTGTTATGTTATTTATTCAGCTTTTCGGGCTATCAGCAGGACATAACCGCGCAACAACAGCTTATTAGCCAACACCAAACGCAGATACAACAACTGCAGTCTATATTGCATTCGTCTCCTGCTATAGCCTTATTAAAAACGTTACAAAATGACTATAAACTTCCACCACAAACAGGCTCAGCCTATCAGCGTTTACAACAGATAATCGATAACCATCACTTGATACCTCATAGTTGGCAACATAGTGTCGATAATAGTTTTAAGCTACGTTTTTCACTCTCTTACTCACAATTACTAACGTTATTAGCGCATCTACATCAAGCAGGTTGCGCTCTTTCTGCACTGCTCATTTCGCCTATCCCCCCTGATTTACTCTCAGTTGAATTGAATTTAGTCGACATAACGACCCCAAATGTTCTAGCGCCTTTAAAGTCAGAAAAGTCAGAGTAAAATATTATGAAAAGCGTCTTTTTTTATTTGCTGTTACTACTATCTATTTTGTGCTTTGCTGGTTTTGCTCAATCCAGAGATCCTTTTTATCCAGAACAACCTATTGATAGTAATAACACTCACCATTTCATTGATAAAACAGATAATAGTGAAACTCTTCAACACCAAAACAGCACATTACATCATCGTATCTACCCACTACAGTATGCTGATGTAACCACCGTGGCACAGCAGTTAACGAACTATGGAATTTCATTACTCAGTGATCATGGACGAATAGCCATAGATAAAGATTCAAATAGCTTATCCATTATTGATACAGAAAAAGCACATACTGAAATTTCTGATTGGTTAAAAATTAAAGAAACACCACAGCAACAGGTGCATATTACCGCACATATCATCAGTAGCAGTCAGGATGCGTTAAATGAGTTAGGAACGCAGTGGGGATTACTCAATATGAAATCGGCAAATTTAGAAGGTACATCAAACAATACTACAACACCCCATAACATAGCATCAGCACCGCTCACAGCACCTTCTCTTGCCGCATTGGCACTGCATCAAAAAACAAAAAACCCCTTACATTACATAGCCTTTAATATCGCCAGAATTAATAGTCGTCTTTTAGAATTAGAACTAAGCGCCTTAGAACAAGAGAAACAACTCGCCATCATTGCCAGTCCTCGATTAACGGCTGCACATGAAAAAACGGCATCTATCAAACAAGGAACCGAAATTCCCTATGTCAGCAGAGATAACGACACCATCCGAGTTGAATTTAAAGAGGCTGTTTTGGGGATGGAGGTAACGCCGATCATTCAAAGAAGCAATAAAATTAGATTGCTATTAAAAATTAGTCAAAACACACCAGGTATTGCCTTAGTACAAGGAGGTAGTGAACACCTTTCAATAGATAAACAAGAAATAATGACAGAAGTTACTATTCATGATGGTGAGACTCTGATGTTAGGAGGAATATTTCAACAAAAGCAGCAACAGCATGCAGCAAAAATTCCTTTTTTATCTTCACTGCCATTACTAGGGATACTTTTTAGCCATAAGCGTGACCAACATAGTCGTCATGAATTGGTTATTTTTATTACACCCAAATTAATCTAATTTTCTTAGTGTGATTTATTTTTTTATTATAATACAAACAATTACCTTATTTCCACCAAGATAAAACTGTAAGTTATTCATTGTTTTTTCTTATAATCTCTATTTATAGATTTGACGCTGAGGACGATTTAGCTTACAAGGGTTAGCTAATTGAGTGGGCCTGAAACATCACAACGATAATACGGATACATTTTATGCACTTCCTCTTTCTTGGAGGTAGGGCTTTTTATATGTAATATTGATCAACTGATGACAGAAAAGACAAAGTGATCAGATGCGGTTTTCCGGCTAAATTGTGTTAGAATCTCCGCATTGCCAACAAAGATAATATAATTTTTATAGGTCATATCTTGTTATGTACTGTAGGCAAAGGGATTTTTATCCTGTGTTGTCGCTTGCGACAACACGTGGTTATTTAATAGCGTTCTACTGAAAAAACTCAGTTTTAATATGAGAGTAGATACACACGTTATCAGGCGTGAATGAAATAAACACTCATAAATTTCAGTTTAGGTCCCGTCGCTGAATGAATTTGGCGGGGCGGGTTATCATTAACGAATATCTTAGTAATACCAAAAACATGGCAGAGAAACGTAATATCTTTCTGGTTGGGCCTATGGGTGCCGGCAAAAGCACTATTGGTCGTCAGTTAGCTCAACAACTTAGTATGGAATTTTATGATTCCGATCAGGAAATTGAGCGACGTACAGGTGCAGATGTAGGTTGGGTATTTGATGTAGAAGGCGAAGAAGGCTTCCGTCAACGTGAAGAAAAAATAATCAACGAACTTACTGAAAAGCAAGGCATTGTACTGGCAACAGGTGGTGGTTCGGTGAAATCAAGAGAAACCCGTAACCGACTATCAGCACGCGGTGTTGTTGTTTATTTAGAAACCAACATTGAAAAACAACTTGCTCGTACTCAGCGAGATAAAAAACGTCCTTTATTGCAAGGTGTTGAACCCGTACGTGATGTACTGGAAACCCTCGCAGAAGAGCGTAATCCTCTTTACGAAGAGATTGCTGATATCACCATTCATACTGATGATCAGAGTGCAAAAATCGTTGCAAATCAAATTATTGAATTATTAGAGAAAAACTAATAAATTCTTTAGATGAGATGAAAGTAAAGACTACTTGAAGAAGGCCGTTGCTATGGAAAAAATCACTGTGACTTTAGGTGAAAGAAGCTATCCCATTACCATTGCTTCTGGCCTTTTTCACCAGCCTGAAACCTTTTTACCTTTAAAAAAAGGGCAACAAGTGATGATTGTCACAAATGTGACACTTGCGCCGCTCTATCTAGACAAGGTAACAAACACCTTAGAACAACAAGGTGTTTTGGTTGATAGCGTGATTTTACCTGATGGGGAACAGTATAAATCCCTAACGGTAATGAATGATGTCTTTACTGCATTATTAGAAAAAAATCACAATCGAGATACAACACTGCTCGCACTAGGGGGTGGTGTTATTGGTGACTTAACAGGCTTTGCGGCTGCAAGTTATCAACGTGGTGTACGTTTTATTCAAGTTCCTACTACGTTATTATCACAGGTCGATTCTTCTGTCGGTGGAAAAACAGCAGTTAACCATCCACTGGGTAAGAATATGATTGGTGCTTTCTATCAGCCGGCATCTGTTGTTATCGATCTCGATTGTCTTGCAACGCTTCCTCCTCGTGAGTTGTCATCAGGCTTAGCGGAGGTGATTAAATATGGCATTATTTTAGATAAAGACTTCTTTATCTGGCTTGAAAACAATATTGATAAACTGATAGCGCTTGAACCTAAAGCCATGGCTTACTGTATTCGCCGTTGCTGTGAACTTAAGGCACAAGTAGTCGCAGCAGACGAAAAAGAGACGAGTGGTCTACGAGCTTTACTTAATTTAGGTCATACTTATGGTCACGCAATTGAAGCACATATGGGATATGGTGTGTGGCTACATGGTGAAGCTGTCGCTGCGGGTATGGTTATGGCGGCTAAAACCGCACAAGATTTGGGTCAATTTACTCAAGCAGAAACTCAGCGAGTGATCCAATTACTTAAAAAAGCAAATCTTCCCGTCAATGGCCCTGATGAGATGCAACCTGAAGACTATTTACCTCATATGATGCGAGATAAAAAAGTTTCCGCGGGTAAATTGCACCTTGTATTACCAAAAGGTGTCGGTCAATCAGAACTACGTGCGGATATCTCTCGCGAACAAGTGTATAAAGCGATAACATCATGCATTAATGCAAATTAAGCATACCATCACCTAACGAGAGATAAACTGGAAAGTCTATTTAAGGAAAATTCTGGTTAATAATCTCAAATGTGACGTTTCAGAAAAAGCGTTTCATCCTTATACTAGAGGTAATGGCTAACTTTCGCTTTTTGACGCTCTGACGGAGGGCATAATGGACGAGTTCAAACCTGAAAATGAAATTAAGAGTGGCGATAACTCACTCAAACCTGATACTTCGGATAGACCCGAACGTCGCACTAATCGACCTCGTAATAACCCATTAAAAAATGCTCGTTTCTCTGTATCCCGTCAACAGATGATGATAGGTGTTGGGGTACTGGTTCTCATTCTTTTAATTATTGCGATAAGCTCTGCGCTGAAATCACCAGACAGTGATAAAGAAACAACGGCCTCAACAACAGGAACAGAAAAGAATATTGAACTGTCTCAGCCTTCGGTAACATCAACAGACAATCAAACATCCACACCTCAGGAGCTGACGGGCCAACAAATACAGCAGCCTACAACGCAGCCATCTCAAAATCTCCCCCCAATGATTGACTCTCAAGGTCAACGTGTTGAGATCCCAGGAGATATTGTTGATTCACTCAATCAACAACAAGCAGGTGTTAACCAAGCTGTTAATCAACAACAGCAAAATACACAAAACCAACCGACAACGCCACAAACTCCGGTGACCAAACCACAACCGGCACCAACACAAAAACCAGAGGTCAAACCTACACCAACCAAGCCGGTAACACCTCCTGCAACCACACAGACTAAGCCTGTGGCAAAACCAACCACAAAACCCGTTGCATCAGGAGCCTTATCAGCAAATAACCTAGCAGCCATTCCTGCAACAAATTATACTTTGCAGCTAAGTGGTGCGAGTCGCCAAGATACGTTAGAGGCTTTCGCTAAAAAAAATCTTAATGGAAACTACGCTATTTATAAAACCCAGCGTAATGGTAATCCTTGGTATGTACTCATCTATGGTAACTATCGTAATATAAGCGAAGCAAAACAGGCCGTGGCTTCATTACCGGCGGCTGTGCAAGCTAAAAAACCTTGGGTTAGACCTATGAAACATGTTCATCAGGATCTAAAAAAATAAGTTAACGATGTTCACCGCTGATATGCTGTCTGAAACAGAGTACAATCGGCGACTCTGAAACGATTGAGAAATTTGGACGGCATGAAAAAAAAACGCGCATTCCTAAAATGGGCTGGTGGTAAATACCCTTTGGTAGATGACATTAAGCGTCATCTACCTCAAGGTAACTGTTTAATTGAACCTTTTATGGGTGCTGGCTCTGTATTTTTAAATACAGAATATGATTCATATATTCTTGCCGATATAAATAGCGATCTCATCCATCTCTATAATACGGTAAAACTATATCCTGAAAAATTTATGAAGGATGCTCAACTATTATTCACCCCTCAGATGAATAATGCAGAAGAGTTTTATCAACTACGACAAGACTTTAATCAATCAACAGATCCATACCAACGCAGTGTGCTTTTTCTCTACTTAAACCGTCATTGCTACAATGGATTATGCCGTTACAACTCCAAAGGTGAATATAATGTTCCTTTTGGTCGCTACAAAAAACCTTATTTTCCAGAAGACGAATTGATTTGGTTTTCAGAAAAAGCGCAAAAAGCCTTATTTGTCTGCCAAAGCTATTCATCAACCATGACAAATGCCACCAAAGGTTCTGTTGTATACTGTGATCCACCTTATGCACCGTTATCACCGACGGCAAATTTTACCTCATACCATACAAATAGCTTTAGTTTCCAAGAACAACAGCATCTAGCTCAACTTGCCTCAATGTTGGCTTACGAGAGACAGATACCCGTGTTAATATCAAATCATGAAACTGCGTTAACAAAAGAGTGGTATGTAGACGCGAAAGAGCTACATAGTGTGAAAGTCAGAAGAACAATTAGTAGCAACACACTAGGTCGTAGCAAAGTGAACGAATTACTAGCCTTATATAAATAATCGTTAACACTTCCCGACAATGGGAGTGTTGTCAGGAGAACGCGATGAAAGATTTTCTGATTGCCCCTTCTATTTTATCTGCAGATTTCGCCCGCCTTGGTGAAGATACGGAGAAAGTGCTCGCTGCAGGTGCTGATGTGGTTCATTTTGATGTAATGGATAATCACTATGTCCCTAACTTAACGTTCGGTGCACCAATTTGTAAAGCGCTACGCAACTACGGGATCACAGCACCTATTGATGTCCACTTAATGGTAAAACCGGTTGATCGTATTATTCCTGATTTTGCACAAGCAGGAGCAACCTATATTTCATTTCATGCCGAAGCCAGTGAGCATGTTGATCGCACTATTCAATTAATCAAAGATTGTGGCTGTAAAGCAGGTTTAGTCCTTAATCCTGCCACGCCTCTCAATTATCTCGATTATGTAATGGATAAATTAGATCTTATTCTTCTGATGTCAGTAAACCCTGGCTTCGGTGGTCAATCATTTATACCAAAGACACTCGATAAATTACGTCAAGTTCGCAAGATGATTGATGATGGTGGCTATGACATTCGTTTAGAAATTGATGGCGGTGTCAAAGTTGATAATATTGCCGAAATTGCTCAAGCAGGTGCGGATATGTTTGTTGCTGGCTCTGCTATTTTCAATCAGCCAGATTATAAACAGGTTATCGACAATATGCGCCGAGAATTAGATAAGGTATCGAAATGACAGAAAAAAAACTCAAAGGTATTCGTGCTATCGCTTTTGATCTTGATGGCACACTAACTGACAGCGCTGTTGGGCTAACAGAAGCCACAAACTATGCACTAAAAGCAAAAGGCTTCCCAACAGTGGATAAACACCATGTCACCATTTGGGTTGGTAATGGTGTTGATATGCTATTAAAGCGCGCCCTACACCATTGTGGTGTTAAAGATGTCACCGATACTTTATTAAAAGAGGTACGTGATCTCTTTGATGAGTGCTATGCAAACTCTGTCAAAACAGGAAGCAATCTATTTCCACACGTTAAAGAGACACTAGAAAAACTTGCTTCGTATTCTCTCTCCTTAGGCATAGTGACGAATAAACCTACTCCTTTTATCCAACCACTGTTAAAGCAATTAGGTATAGACAACGACTTCTCATTGGTGCTTGGTGGTGATGATGTAAAACAAAAAAAACCCCATCCAGCGCCATTATATTTAACAATGGGCACGTTTGGTGTTAAAAAAGAAGAGCTTCTTTTTGTCGGAGATTCCCGTAACGATATTATCGCCGCACAAGCAGCACAGTGCCCTTGTGTGGGGTTAACTTATGGTTATAACTACGGTGAACCCATTGCAGATAGCAAACCCGATTTTATACTCGACGATTTTGCTGATTTGCTCTCTATCCTTGATATTACGTCAATGACAACAGTGGAACAGAACTAACATGACGACTTCAGTAGAAAAAAAGGCTCAAAAGCCTATTGTATTCAGTGGTGCACAACCTTCTGGTGAGTTAACTATCGGGAACTATATGGGAGCACTACGTCAGTGGGTACAAATGCAAGATGACTACGATTGCATTTACTGTATCGTTGACCAACATGCCATCACTGTACGCCAAGATCCTACCGAACTGCGAAAAAGAACCTTAGATACACTGGCTCTTTATCTCGCTTGTGGCATTGATCCTGAAAAGAGCACAATCTTTGTACAATCTCATGTTCCACAACATGCACAATTAGGCTGGGCGCTAAACTGCTACACCTACTTTGGTGAATTAAGCCGTATGACCCAATTTAAAGATAAATCAGCTCGTCATGCTGAAAATATCAATGCAGGATTATTTGATTATCCGGTCTTAATGGCAGCCGATATCCTCCTTTATCAAACCAACCAAGTACCCGTTGGTATTGACCAAAAACAACATCTTGAATTAAGCCGTGATATTGCCCAACGCTTTAATGCCATCTATGGGGACATTTTCACCGTACCCGATCCTTTTATTCCAAAAGGTGGCGCACGCGTGATGGCATTACAAGATCCCGCTAAGAAAATGTCTAAATCTGATGATAACCGCAATAATGTTATCGCTTTACTTGAAGATCCCAAAGCGGCGGCGAAAAAAATAAAACGTGCTGTTACAGACTCAGAAGAGCCACCTCGCGTTGCGTATGATCTAGAAAACAAAGCTGGTGTTTCTAACTTATTAGATATTTTAGCGGGTGTAACAGGTAAAACTATCCCTGAACTCGAAGCTGAATTTGAAGGCAAAATGTACGGTCATCTAAAAGGCGCGGTTGCTGAGGCTGTATCAGATATGCTGACAAATATTCAAGAACGCTTTAACACCTTCCGTAATGATGAAGCACTATTAAATAAAATCATGAAAGAAGGTGCTGATAAGGCGAAAACGCGCGCTCAAACAACCTTAGATAAGGTTTATGAGGCTATTGGGTTTATTGCTCACCCATAATCGTTATTATAGGCCAGTTGACATCCTCCACGCCCTAAAGGACGTGGAGCCCTACTGCATTCAGACTGATGTCTGAATCACCTCGGCGGGTTCCTGCTTCGACGGGCGGTCTGACTGCACCCTCCCTCCACAGGCAA